>Ga0129336_10002493_pt1 | contig 11378 bp, 5 predicted proteins | sample CPB6_02_DNA_FD_96878 | JGI IMG/M metagenome (GOLD analysis project Ga0129336, IMG submission 96878) | Freshwater to marine salinity gradient microbial communities from Chesapeake Bay, USA - CPBay_Sum_0.6_0.2_DNA | ecosystem: Environmental > Aquatic > Marine > Coastal | place: USA: Chesapeake Bay...
CATTGGGTGGACAAATGGATTTTGAAGTAAAATTTTATAGGGTGAATTGATTTCATATATGGACTGAAATCCTCCTTTTAGGTGCCATTTCCCATCATTCAATATATGTTTCAAAAAGATATTGGGCATGAATTTCAATTGCTTGTTAAAATAAGCAGGCAATGCGGTTAAATTGAAAACCCAATTTTGATGGATCATTTCAGCACTAACCGGTAGTTTAAGTAGAAAGATATCATCAACAAATGAACGCTGAACAGCATTCACGTGCAGCCAAGAAAATGAAGGAACTGATTTGAATGTGAACCCTTTTTTCCAATTAAAGTAAGTAGGCATCTCTATCGAAGAACTGAGGGTATTGTACTTGCGATTGGTTGTGAGAAAATCCAATGCAAAAGTTGGATTGACATTGATTTTTCCCTCTTCACCAGCAACATTATTAAGTGCTGCATTTACATTGAAATTGGTATACTTCTGTTTCAGTTCCTCTAACGGAACATTGACATAGATCGTCCGGTCATAGCCATAGTTCCTGTAATTAAAATTCTCTACCCTGGCTCCTAACTTGTACTGATAATTTTCGGAAATTCTTTTCTTATAAGATGCCCCAATGGTACCTATGGCGTGTTGTTGATCAGGCAACTTGCCTTTCATTGAAAAATAGTCAGCATTGAGCTGCAGGAATTGATCAGCTTTGCTTGATGCATATGACAGTGAACCAAATGGTGATTTTAAATTACCATATCCCATTTGGGCAATAAATTGATTGCCGTCAATTTCCTTTGTTGGAGCAGCATACGCCAGGGGCTTGATTGTAAATCCACTCATTGGTGTGGAAAATGATAGCTTAACAGGTTCGTATGAAAATTTATAACGTGTGGTATCGCGTAAAATTGCATCTGGACGAAATTCCAACTTGGGAGATTTAATAATGCTTGGCTTAAAACTGGAAGTAATATTGATTTCCTCTTTTTGCTGTTTATTGATTTGTGCATGTACATTTTCCAATGCCAATTGGATAAAGAGAATGATGAATGTTATGTGTAAATGAAATTTCACTTTTTCTTGCTATTGGATTTTTCTTTGTTCTCAACCGATTTTAACAATTCATTCGCCTCCGTCGTCAATGAGGTAATTGAACAATGTTCAATGATGCTTTTCAGGGTGGCTTTCGCATTGAAATAATCTTCCTGAACAATGAAAATTTCGGCTAATAGAAGATAGGATTTGGTAATCCATTTTTCATAGGAACCAGATTGTTCAATCGCACGAATTGCTTCCTTCTCTGCATATTGATAATCGGTCATTAAAAAATAATTTCGGGCAACCTGGTACCTCGACTCTGCCCCAATTGCATTGGAATTAGACGACGACACGAATTGAAAATATTCGATTGATTTTTTATAATCATTATTCAACTGGGCAACATAGCCAAAAATTGAATATGACAACATGGAGTCTTCTATTGTTGCGGATGATTGATCAATTAATTTTTGAGCCCAAGGATGTGCATCAGAGAACTGAGCAAGATGATAGTATGACTTTACAATACCTCTTGATGCATCCAACTGAGCAATTGGATAAGCAGCAATTTCATTTAGCTGCAAATAACACCTCAATGAAGAAACATAATCGCTCAATTCGTTGTAATAGATTTTCGCTGCGTTTTGAAGTGATTTTTCCTGTAAAGCAGTAACTCCCTTCGTTGCAATGGATTCAAAAACTGCAGCAGCTTCTTTGAATTGCTTCGATTTTAACAAGACGTCACCTTTGAGGGCAAGGACATTGGCAATGTACAAACCGTTGGGAAATTGTGTAATGTATCCATCCAACGTGTTGACAATAGACAGGGAGGGATCGATGGAATATGCATTCTGTATAAACCGATACATCAAAGAATCTTTTTCGACCTGTGTGATTGATTTTCCAGCAGATTCCAGGAATAGTTGGTAATCATTGATTTTACCATTTTCCAAAAACATCAATTTGGCATTTTCCATCGCCTCAGAGGTTTGAAGTGTGCTTGGGTATTCTTTGATGAGTACATTGTATTGCTTGATGGCATCCTCTGCCTGATCAATATTGAAATAAGCTATTCCCAACTTTAAAAAGATTTGTGGACGAAGTTCATCACGTTGATCAGTCAAATCGAGCATTTTTTTCAGAAGGGGAATGGCATTTTCAAAATCTTCCTCAGACATATAGGTATCTGCCAATTCCATATACATTAAAGAGATGTAGGACGATTGTGCGAATCGAGTGACCGCATCTTTTAACAAGTTAATCTTAGATACGGGTGATCGCATACCTTCAATCATTGCCAACTGAAAAACGGCATAATCTGTTCCAAATCCAACGGATTCAACAACACGCGAATACAACGCCCTTGCTTTGGAAAAATTTTTATCCATGAAACTGCAGTCAGCAGCACGAAGGATTGATTCACGTATCTTTTGATCTCTGATATCATTGTCGATCAAAAAGACCTTTTCGAAATAAGTATATGCTTTTTTATAATCTTCTAATTCATAAAAGCAATAACCAAGATTATAATTTGCATTGATTTCATTGGCATCCCCGTTGGCATAAGATGGATTCGATAAGTATTGCTGGAAAAACTTAGCAGCACTTCCAAAACTATTTTTCCTAAAAGAGATTTCTCCCAACCAAAAAATGGAAAGATGATAATAATTTGAAAATGGATAAGCGCTTAAATATTTAAGCACTTGTTCTGCGCTTTCATACTGCACATCATAAAGCAATTCCAGTCCGCGTCCGTAATAAATTCTTGGAATTAAATTTTTCACAACTGGATTTGATAAATCTACTTTATCTAAAAGCTCAAGTGCAGCTTTGAAGTTATTTGTTTTGGCATAGTATTGAAGCAGAATCCCTTTTACCTCTTGATTGAATTTTGAATTTGGATACTCATCCAAAAAAGCTGCCATTGTTTTAAAGGCCTGGTCTTCGAAACCCAACTCAAAAGATAACTTGCCATCTAAAAAAGCTGCCATCTCCTTTTTATCCGGATCCAGATTGGATACCGTACAATATTGAAAAGAAGTTCTGGCATTGGATTTGTCACCCAGGTCGAGGTATGAGAGTCCAAGTACGAACATAGATTCAATCGCAATATCATCTTTCCCAACTGACAAAGGTTTGAGTTGATCAATTGCCTTTGTATATTTCTCGAGATGATAATAACTAGTCCCCCACTCAAATCGTTGAACAGGATTCAGTGAAACGCCACTGGATATAATTTTTTCATACAGAGATGCAGTTTTGGAATATTCATCCTGATTGAAATATATCGATGAAAGCAATTGCATCATTTCAACCAAATGAAGCGCCTCAGGATTGGTTAAATATGCCTCGCCGTATTCAAGTGCTTTGCTCTCCATGCCTTTGTCATGGTAGATATAAGCCAGATAAAAAGGAATGGCTTTAGCATACTGAAGATCTTTTTCAATAGCGGTAAAATGAGTCAATGCCTCATCATATTTGTTTTCAGAGAAAGCGATAAATCCCAAATAATATAGGACATCTGTCTTGTAAAGTGAATTTTCCAACTGAACCAAACTTTTGAAATATGGCTTGGCATTGTCAAACTTTTTTTCAGAAAAATAAGAGACAGCCTTTTGAAACTGGACTTGTTCTTGCTGTATGTTGTTCATATAAGCCAGATCTATCTTCTCCAGATATGACAATGCTTCATTGAACATTGATAATTCAAAGTAATAATCTGCCAGAAGAAAAGCCAGTTGGGATTTATATGGAATATGGAAGGATGATTGAACGTATCCAATGCCCTTGTTTATAAAATAAGATTCACGTTGAATAATTCCAATTTGCATTCGCTTGAAATCAAGTGCCTCCTTTATGTCGCCTGATGCAAACTTGTCAATTTTGGACTGAATATTTTCAATGTAATCTACGGCAGAAATGTATTGCTGATGGGCAATCAGTTCATCCAGCTGTTTCAACCATCTGTTCTGCAACAAATGACCTTTGTTTTCCTGAGCAGTGCCTGAGATGTTTAAAAAAACGAGGGCAAGCAGGGCCAACACAGAAAAAAATGAACGTTGGAGGTGAATCATGCTCTTCGGGATGGAATACTTACCAAAAATAAACCTTAAATAATGAGAATCAATCATTTTGTAGCTTTGTAGCCTCGATATTAACATTGAGTTATACACATTATACAATGAATGTGAACAATCACATACAAGCTACGATCATAACAATTGGTGATGAGTTGCTAATTGGACAGACCATTGACACCAATAGTGCATGGATGGCATCCTCTCTGAACAAGATAGGTATCAACATTAAAAGAAGGGTCGCCATTGGGGATGATTGGGATGCCATTTGGCGAACGCTGGAAGATGAGGGGCGGCTTGCACAAATTATACTTATCACGGGTGGATTGGGACCAACATCTGACGATATCACCAAACCGCTTTTATGTAAATTTTTTGGAGGTGCCCTTGTAACCGATCAGGGTGCGCTGGATAATGTAGTAGATATTTTTACCAACAAATTAAAAAGGCCACTGTTGGAGAGAAACTTAAAACAGGCCGAGGTACCTGATAATTGTACTGTCATACAGAACAAGAGAGGGACCGCTCCAGGAATGTGGTTTGAGAAAAATGAAGTAATCTACGTAAGCATGCCTGGTGTACCTCATGAAATGAAAGGCATGATGGATGACTTTATCATCCCTGCTTTGCTGAAAAAATTCAATGTGCGTCCCGTGGAACATCGAACCCTGCTTACCGCAGGAATCGGCGAGTCGTTTCTTGCAGAAAAGCTGACAGATTTTGAATCAGAACTTCCAGAAAACATTAAACTCGCCTACCTGCCCAATTATGGTATGGTAAGATTGCGACTGACGAATCTGCATCCAACAAACAATGCAAAAGTTATAGATGAATATTTTCATATACTTCAATCAAAGGTGCAGGAGTTCATGGTTGTCAATGATGATTTAACCATGCAAGAAGTCATTGCTAAAAAATTATTGGAATCGAAAACAACACTTGCAGTAGCAGAAAGTTGTACAGGAGGTTATATTTCACAATTGATTACACAAATGGCAGGCAGCAGTCAATATTTCCTGGGAAGTGTTGTGAGTTACTCAAATGAAATGAAACAGGATGCATTGCAGGTCCCCAATGAAACCATTAACCAATTTGGAGCTGTCAGCACACAAACCGTCGAAGCCATGGCGGAAGGTGTGAGAAAATTATCAAAGGCGGATTTCGGTTTGGCCACGTCGGGTGTCATGGGGCCAGGAGGTGGATCTGAGGAGAAGCCAATAGGCTTTGTTTGCGTGGGTTTTAGCTCCAAGCAAAAAACAATCAGCACAAGTTTTCAGTTCCGTTTTGACAGAAGAAGAAATATTGAATTGACCGCGATCAGCGCACTTGATTTTCTGAGGAAAAATATGGGATAAGTACTTCAGAAAGATAGTTTTACGCATCCAATTAAAGAGTAACTTTGTACTGAAATTATTTTCTATTGGCAATAGCGAATGTCATAATGCCCAAGCTCGGTGAGAGCATCGTGGAAGCTACTGTTCTGAAAATCCACAAAAAAGTCGGAGATGCAATCAGCGTTGATGAAACTTTGATGGACATTGCCACCGACAAAGTTGACAGTGAAGTTCCCTCAACAGTAGAAGGAATCATTGAAGAAATGCTCTGCAAAGAAGGCGACATCGTCAAAATAGGAACGGTCTTAGCCAAGATAAAAACAAACAAAGAAATACCCCTTACAGAAAAATCACCTCCGCCTCAAAATCATCCCATTCAGGTGAATGGAATACACCAAAAGGCTGATGATGATTTGGTCATCCCCTATACCCCATCTCCAACTGTAAAAAGAACTGAGGGTGCAAAGTTTTATTCCCCCCTTGTGATGAATATCGCGAGCAGTGAAGGAATCGCATTGAGTGAGTTGGAGGATATAACAGGCACAGGTGCCGATGGCAGGGTTACTAAAAATGATATTCTTGGCTATGTGGCAAGTAAGAAAGGAAGTGGTGGACATTCCTCATCTGCTTCCATCGAGTCCAGTAATCAACCCGGTTCATCTATTCCTTCTTCTGTTAACAAAGCAGGAAATATTGAAATCATTGAGATGGATCGCATGAGGCGCTTGATAGCTGATCACATGACGAAAAGCAAGTCAACAAGTGCGCATGTAACAAGCTTTGCAGAAGCCGATGTAACCAACCTGGTTCAATGGAGAGAAGCAAATAAAAAAGTATTTGAAAAAAGAGAAGGTGAAAAAATCACTTTCACACCCCTTTTCATTGAAGCAATTGTAAAATGTCTGAAGAAATATCCGCTATTGAATTCAAGTGTTGTCGGAAATGAAATTCACGTGAAAAGAGAGATCAATATTGGCATGGCAACTGCCTTGCCCAACGGGAATTTGATCGTTCCTGTGATTCATCATGCCGATCAATACAATATCATTGGATTGACAAAGCAGGTAAATAGACTTGCAAACCTTGCAAGAAACGGCAATCTTCAACCTGCAGATACTCAAAGCGGCACATTCACATTTACCAATATTGGCACATTTGGAAGCATCATGGGCACCCCTATAATCAATCAACCCCAAGTTGCAATTCTAGCCATTGGAGCAATCAAGAAGAAGCCTGTGGTGATCGAGACTGAGCAAGGGGACAGTGTGGGAATCAGGCACATGATGTTCATTTCCATGTCATATGATCACAGAATTATCGATGGTTCACTTGGATCCATTTTCTTGAATGAATTTGTGAAAGCGCTGGAGTTATTTGATCCCTTCAGAGATATTTGAGCTATTGCTCATCAAGGTCTGTTTCCAACCCCCAACTGATTCCTTTCTCAACTGCAGGCAAACCCTTTGTAATCCAAATCGGAGGCTTCTCACCTTTTAATTTCCAATCAAAAAACTGTTGTTCTCTGATTTGGATATCCTTCCTATTTTTTCTTTCAACAAGATTATGTGCTTCTCCATTGTAGTTCAACATCCATACTTTTTTTCCCAATCTCCGCATGGCAGTGAACATTTCAATTCCTTGGTACCAGGGAACAGCACCATCTGCATCATTTGCCATAATAACAAGTGGTGTTGTGACTTTAGGCAAAGAAAATAGAGGAGAGTTATCGAGGTATGATTTGGTATTCTCCCATAGTGTTGCTCCTATTCTACTCTGACTTTTTTCATATTGAAACTGACGGTTCATTCCGCTCTCCCATCTGATACCACCGTATGCACTGGTCATATTGGCAACTGGTGCACCAGCCCATGCAGCCGCGAATAATTTGGTCTTTGTAATGATATAAGCAGCTTGATATCCACCCCAGCTTTGTCCCTGCAATCCCATTTTCGTACTGTCTACCCAACCTTTCTTAACCAACGCTCTTGCTCCACTTACAATATAGTCATAAGCTGATTTACCAGGTAAGGCATTGGCATAATAGATATCAGGCGCCAATACGATATACCCTCTGCTTACAAAAAAGGGAATATTCAAACGGCTAGGTGTAGGTGCAGGTGCAAGGTAATTATGCAAACCATCTGAAAGTGTTTCATAGAAATAAACAATCAATGGATATTTCTTTCCAGCTTGAAAATCCTCTGGCTTGTACACAATACCCGTAGCTTCTTTCCCATTGTATGCTTTCCACTTGAACAACTCAGCTGTCATCCAATTGTATACAGCTTGCTGTGAGTTGATTGCACTCAATTGCTTGTTGCTTTTAAAATCGGCCGTATGAAACAAAGTAGGTGATTGATTGAAATTTTCTTTTATATAAATGAATTGATCAGCACCTTTTGCTTTTGTTACAAACCCAGTGGCGTATGAACCCATTTCCAAGTGTTGAACGGGATCATTTGAACCAATGGTTAATTTTCCTATACCGGATTGTTTGTTTTTTTCATTGAATAGACTCAAGTAAATAGTCTGACCATTGGAAAGATATTTTTTATCCGCATCGGTTTCAATATACCTGTATCGAATGGTTGATTTTCGACCCAATCCTTTGGTGATGGATACCGGATCCTGTTTTCCGTCTGGACTCAATTTCCAAATATCAAATCGATCGTAGACCAGCAATGCATCATCATTTTCCATCCATTTTACAATTCCGTATGGTGTAGGTTCAGATGGCATATCATACTCCTCATCATATAATTTAACTGATACTTTTTTGCTGATGGGAATTACTTTAAGATCCGCATACGTAAAGTAAGCTTTTTGAATCATGTCGTACCAGTATATGTACTTGCCATTTGGAGACAATTGTGCTTGTCCCAAAATATTAGATGCAACAATTGTACGTTGACCATTGACAGGATTTACTGCATAAAAATCCTTCTTCGTTCCTCCCTCCCATTGCATCGCAATTCGTTTGCCTTTATCTGTCATTCCAAGAAACAAAGAACCATCGCCCTCTTTAGAAACCATAACAGCAGGAACATCTTTGTCGGCAAGTTGTATAAATTGTTTCGTCTCGATGTCAACAAGGGACAGGTAGGATCTCTTTTTTTCCAGATCGAGATTTCTCAATTGATAAGGCTGTAAATAATCATCATTGTAATGCCAAATATCCAGCCTTACCAAATCCATTTCAACCAATGATGTGTCTTTTACAGGAGGAATAGGCATGGCACCCAGAAACAATCTTTTACCAGACTTGCTGAAATAAGGCATTGCATGTTCACTGATGGTCCAATTGGCTTTCATACCGATGGTATATTTATCAGCAATAACAGCAGCTTCTTTGTCTCCATTTTGCCAAAAATATAATTTAAAAAGTCTCTGCGAAGATCGGATCGCAGTATCAACTTCCGCATGAAAGGCAACCTGATAGCCGTTTTCATCAACTGCTATATTCTTTATGGTATTTGCTTTTCGAAAAATTGTATCCAACTTTTTTTCAGCGGATCTAAATACTAAAACCTGTGGATGGATTGATCTGTCTTTTCTCAAATGCGTTGAAGCTGCCACAAGGATTTTACCTTTTTTACTCCAGGTATATTCCGACACCAATTTGATAACTTTTTTATACCCGGTTCCCAACTGAATGATGACAAGATCTGTTCCCTCTTTGGACATGGTGCTTTCATCAGGGCCATTATCAGCATCTTGTTCTGTCCAATTGTCATCACCTTCCTTGGCAGTCAATTTTCGCTTTTGCTTTTTATCGGGCGTTTGCTCTATGATGATTGGTATTTTGATTTTAGATGAATCAGTAGACTTAACTGATGCAGAATCTTTTTTTATTAATGGCTTAGTGGAATCAACTGCATTCAATGCTGATAAATATGCCAAGAACTTGTTATCCTCATTTAGCTTATAAGAAATAACGGAAGGGATTTTTTCTACAGACAAGTTTTCAAGGGTTAAAACACCTAGAGAATCCTTAGGCATCTCATCGGATTTTTTCTTTTTTATTTTAGCATCACGGACATCTTTGTAGTGGGGTTTGATTTTAAAAATTAAAAAATGATTGTCATTTGAAAAGCTGGCATTGTAGCCACGGTCAATGATCAATTCGAGTGACTTAGATGGATTTTTAACAACCAGTTTTCCATCTCCTTCCTGCAGTTCAATGGTATAACAAACCCAATCGCCGTTGTCAGATATTTTCTTCTCTCCCAGCGTCTCCCAAGCATCATACACAGTATGATCCAATGGTTTTTTTTGAGCCGACACATGAGCAACCATGAGGGTAAAACATAAAAAACCTGCAAGAAAATAGAAACGAATTTTCATAGAAAAATCTTTGAGATGAAATTACTGATTTTATAAGTTATCCGGGGGCTCTATTTTGTGCTGGCTTGTTTATATACCCTTAAAGTTTGCAATACTACCGTTAAAAAGATGATGGCAATGCCAATATAGAACGGAACACCAACTTCTTCGTATTCTTTAAAATAAATAAAAGCAAGAGCAATGCCGTATACAGGCTCTAAATTGAAACTGAGGTTAACCGTAAATGGAGAGATCTTGGTTAGTGATCTAACAGAGAGATTGAATGCCAATACTGTACAAAAAAGGCTCAATACCAGCAGCCAAATTAGATCAGATGTTGAAGGGAAAAGATACTGTGTTGGAAAGAAAGCCAGGTAAAAAGGCAGTAAAAGAGTTAACAGGAAAAAACCACCGGACATTTCATAAAAAGTAATTGTTTCAGGCTGATGCTTATCCATCATTTTTTTATTAAGGATTGGAAAAATTGCCGCTAGCAGTGATGAAATCATCCCAAACAAGATGCCAGTGCGAAAATGCGGATCAAAATGAAACATGAGATAGATACCTATGATCACCATAAGCCCTAGCAACAATTCAATCCATTCAAATTTTCTCTTCGAAAGAAGCGGATCAAGCAACGCAGAAAAAAAGCCAATGGCTGAAAAGCATACCAGTGAAACAGAAACATTTGAATATTTGATGCTGCCGTAGAAAAATACCCAATGAAGTGCGACAATGCCGCCAATCCCAATCAGTCGGAGCATTTCGCTGAAATGAAGTTTGATGATTTTTTTTGTGATAATAGTTATCAAAAGCAAAGCAAATGCGGCGAACATCATTCGATACCATACCAACAGAACTTCATTGAGTTCAATCAATCGTCCCAGTATACCAGTGAACCCTGCCAAAAAGATAGCAGCATGCAATTGAAGAAAAGCCTTTTTCATCTTGGAAAAGTTAGGCAGATTTTCGGATATGCCTCATAAAACTACCCGAGAGGTAATGCAATTGAAGAGCCAGTACACCCAATGCTGCCTCCTTGATAATTCCTTTTGACATTTTTGAAGCGCCCAGTTCACGGTCTTGAAATACGATAGGAACCTCTTTTAGTTTAAACCCGAGGTGCCAAGCTGCAAACTTCATTTCAATTTGAAATGCATACCCAACAAATTTGATGGCATCTAAATTTATTTCACGAAGCACTTTTGAAGAGTAGCAAACAAATCCGGCAGTTGGATCTTTCACGGGCATAAAAGTGAGCATGCGACTGTACAGAGAACCTGTCAGTGATATGATTTTTCTTGTCATTGGCCAATTCTTGAAAGCCCCTCCTGTTACATAACGAGAACCAATTGCAACATCTGCCCCATTTACACATGCATCCAACAACCGATTGAGATCTTGGGGGTCGTGTGAAAAATCTGCATCCATTTCAAACATATAATCATAGCCACGTTCCAATCCCCACTTGAATCCTGTGATATATGCAGTACCCAGTCCAAGTTTGCCCGGACGTTCAATGAGATGGAGCATGTCTCCTCTTGTGAATTGAATTTCTTTCACAATATCTGCCGTCCCATCTGGAGAAGCATCGTCAATTACCAGGATATGATAGTCTTTTTGA
>Ga0129336_10002494_pt1 | contig 11376 bp, 10 predicted proteins | sample CPB6_02_DNA_FD_96878 | JGI IMG/M metagenome (GOLD analysis project Ga0129336, IMG submission 96878) | Freshwater to marine salinity gradient microbial communities from Chesapeake Bay, USA - CPBay_Sum_0.6_0.2_DNA | ecosystem: Environmental > Aquatic > Marine > Coastal | place: USA: Chesapeake...
ATTTAATAAAAAAAAGACTAAATACTTTAGGAATTAATTATAAAATTTTTTATGCAATAGATGGAAGGAACCAGGATAATTTCAAAATTTTATATAAAAGATATGATCGAAAAAAATGTTTAAAAACATTAGGAAGAGATATGACTTATCCAGAAATTTCTTGCGCTGAAGGTCATTTAAGAATTTATAGATATATTTTAAAAAAAGATATTTTGAACGCAATAATAATGGAAGATGACTGTTACCCTTCAAAGCTTTTGTGTGAATGGATTAAATTAAATTATATATTTAACAAGAAACAATATGACATTATACAAATTTATCATTCTTTTGGTCTCGCGTATAAAAATTCTTTTACGTCGATATTAGATAAATTTTTCTTATACAAGGCTTGTTTTGGTCTTCCATACACGACATGTTACCAAATAACAAAAAAAACATGCATGTACATTGTAAACAAAAATAAAAAAATTTCACGACTTGTTGATTGGCCAATAAATTTTTATAAGAATAAAATTAAACAATATGTCGTGTTGCCATATATTGTTTCATTGCGTTCTGATCATATAAGCTCATCTTATCAAAAAAATTTATGGATGGATCATTATAAGCTAGGAAAAATTAAAAAAATTATTCCTTTTTATAATGTTCTAACGGCGTTTTATTTTTTGTCTCATATACCGTTTTTAATGAGAATTTGTAAAAATTATTCATATTATAAAGAGAAGTTCTTAATGAAAAAAATTTTTTATATTAAGAATATGTTTTCAAATAATTATATCAACCTAGAAAAAATGATTAAAAAAAAAAATTTATACCCCCAAGATCTTCGGAACAATGCTAAAAAATCTTTGTTTTTTTAAATATTTTTTTATAGTAAAATTTTAAATAATGCGAAATATCATCATTGTAACAGGAGGTGCTGGATTTATAGGCTCTAATTTAATTGAATTATTAATTATTTTTATTTCATAGAAAACATGTCTGTAAAAAAAAATAAAATTAACAAAACTAAAGTCTATTGTTTTGACTTGGATGGAGTTATTTGTAGTACAAAAAAAAATTATTATAAAAGTTCTAGACCAATTAAAAAAGCAATTAAAAAAATTAATCAAATATACTTTAGAGGAGACAAGATAATAATTTTTACAGCTAGGTTTATGGGTAGAAGTAATGAAAATATAAAATTAGCTAAAAAAAAGGGATATAAATTTACTTATAAGCAATTAAAAAAATGGAATGTTAAATTTCACAAATTAATATTTGGCAAACCATCTTTTGATCATGTAGTTGATGACAAAAGCATAAATTTTAGGAAAGATTGGTATAAAAATCTGTAAAATTTAAAATTATTATCAGAATTAAATAAAAACTTTAATTATTTTATTATGAAAATTTGCTTTATAACAGAATATTATAATTCACAATACGGTGGGCAATACACCTCTTTGAAAGGAATTGTTGAACAGTGTAAAATTTTTAAAATTGATCATGATGTCATTTTTAAAAATAGCAAAATTTATAACGATAAGGTACTATTAAAAAAAATTTTAGATAATTCTGATATTTTTCATATTTTTGGAGGTTGGACCTGGTTTTATGTTAAAATTATTTTAAGATTATTTAAGTTAAAAAAAAAGATTATTGTTCACCCTATGGGTTTTTATGAGCCATGGTCTTTGAAACAAAAAAAAATAAAAAAATATTTTGCTTGGAAATTTTATCAAGAAAAAATTCTTCTCAAAGTAGACAGAATTCATTGCGCCTCATTACAAGAAAGAAATAATTTATTAAAATTAAATAATAATTTTAAAACTTCAGTTTTGCCTTTTGGTATTAACAAAAAATTTTTAAAAAAAAAATTATACATTTCAGATTTTGAAGTAAAAAAAAAAATTTTATTCTTTTCAAGATTGCATAAAAAAAAAGGTTTAGATCTTTTAATTAAAGCATGGTTAGAAATTAATAATCCAGATTGGACTTTGGATATTTGTGGTTATGGAAATAATAAAAAATATTTAAATAAGATTATTTCAAGTAAGAAAAATGTTAAAATTAATTTCCTTAAGCCTATTTACAATAATTCAAGTAAAATTAAACTTTTTAATAAATATGATCTTTTAGTTCTTCCAACAAAAAATGAAAATTTTGGATTAGTAATTCTTGAGTCTTTATCAAGAGGCCTGCCAGTTCTAACTACTGTCAATACTCCATTTTGTGATATTGAGAAATTTAATGCGGGCTGGATAATCAATGATAGTTATTTAGAATTAAAATTAACTTTATATAAAATTTTCAATATCTCAAAAAAACACTTTTTAATCAAAAAAAGAAATGCAATTAAAATAGCAAAACGATTTATATGGAACAGAATATTTCCTGATTATATTAATTTTTATAAAAAAGTAATAAATTAGTTACATATTAAATAAAAATATTTTAAATTTTAAAAAAATAAATAAAAATTTCAAAAATAAATAAATTTTATAAATTTTAGAAAAAACATTTTTTTAGTCATGCATTAAATTTTTATTTAAATTGTAATTTTTTTTTATTTTCAAATAAAAAATTTATTAAATAAATTATAGCGATATTAATTGCTCCAATAAGATGTTTTGATGTTGCCCATACTAGAAGATGAGGAAATAAATTTAGAGTAATAATAAATAGAAAGTAAATTTCTTTTTTTTGAATAATAAAGTTTTTTTTATTATTTATGATATTTAATAGCGCAAGTAAAATACTTAAATTAAGTAAAATTTTAGATAATATTTGCGAAATTCTTATATCATTATTAAATTTACCATTATTATCAGGTAGAGAGCCGTCTCTATTAATACCAAAAAAAATAAATTTTAATTTAATAAAAAAATCTTTCAAATACCTATTCATATTTATCTCTAGATATTCATTATTTTTTTTTTTATAAAAGTCATAAAATTCCCACTCTGTATTTATATTAGTTGGCAACTTATATGTAATGGGTATAAGATCTGTCGATTTATTTGGATAATATTTATGGAAGTTTTTATTCAAAGCAAATGACATTACATATGAGTTAAATGTCGAACTTGAGCTTAAAAAAGGGAATCTACCTGATTTATATAATCCATAAAAACCCCATATCAAAATTGCTAAAGATACAGCGATGACTGGTATTAATTTACCTACAGAACTTCTTTCTAAAAATATAATTAAAATTGGTAGAATAATTATCAAAAATACTAATGATGTCTTAACGAAATACAAAAAAAATAATATCAAACCTATTAAAATATATTTGTGTTCGTGATTTGTTATCACTAATAAAAATAATATTGGCAACAATATGGCGATAAGGCAGTCCTCGTACACAAAATTAAGAGATACACCAAAGTTGTAAGGTATAATAATTGGTGTTATTGAAATTAAAATAAAAAATAAAAAAGATTTTTGAGTAGTTACAATAATTTTATATGTAAGCCAAAAGTATAAACTAAATATTATTATATTTTTAATAGTTATTATAAAAAAAAAATTTTTCGATAATAAAGATAAAAAAAAAATTAAAAAAGGTATTGCAGGAGTTTTTTGTAAAAAAAAAATTATATTATTATGTTCAGTATAGTATTGGTTATTATAAAATAAATTGTGAATTAATTCTCCATTAGAGAATGAAATATTTTTAAAGATTATATTATAATTTTCGTCATATATTTTATGATTTAAGTTTAAATAGTATCCATAAATTATGGAGGCAAACATTATTACTAACAAATATAAAAAAAAGTAGGAATAAATTTTTTTTTTTTTTACTTTATAAAGTGGAAAAAAAAAATTAAAGTATTCAAATTTTTCTTTTAAAAACATTAAATTATTTATATTTTAAATATTTCTATTTTCAGATCTTCTTAAAAAAAATAAATTTTCTGTATTTTTTTTTGTAAAATTTTTATAATTATCATTAACATGTATATATTTTCCATTTAAAAAACCTTTTTTAGATTTAACTAAATAATTAACCAAGTTTATACATCTATCTGAATTTACAATTCTATTTTTTTTAATTTTATGGCCGTATTGTAGGGTTTTTAATAATAATTTAGTTTTTACGGGTCCTGGAGTAATAGCAAAAGAGTATAGAGAATTTTTATTTTCTGCGGCTAGATTTTCAGCAAATCTTACAATTGCTGTTTTTGCTAAAGAATAACCAGAAAATTTTACAAAACTATTTGCTGCTCCACCACCAGCAATATAGAAAATTGAACCTTTTTGTTTCTTTATTGATTTAAGACAAAATTTAGTAATGTATATATGCGAAAACAAATTTAAAAAAAAACTTTTTTCCCATTTGTTTATATTTATTTTTTCAAAATAATTAACTTCTCCAAGATCCGCAGCATTGCAGATTAAATATTTTGTATTAAAGTCAGATATTTTTTTTTTTAATTTAATTAAGTTGCTTTTATTAGATAAATCAACTTTTAAAAAAAATAAATTGTTATTTTTTATGTTTGGTTTTTTTCTAGATAAGCAAAGAACTTTAAATGATTGATTTAAAAAATTTTTCACTAAATCGAGACCTATACCATTGCTTCCTCCGGTAATTATTATTTTATTTAAATGCTTCATAATTATCTTTGATGATATAGTCTAAATTACATTCGGGAGTCCACTTCAGTTCTCTTTTAATTTTTTCACAATTTAATTTTATAGAAAATGTACTTGTATTTTTTTTCTGTAAAATAATCTTTCCTTTATTTAAAAAATTTAGAGTTTTTTTTACCGCATCTATAATTTTATATCTATTGTTAGAAATGTTATAATATTCAAATTTAGCCTTATTTTTTTTTTTAATCCACAATTCTATAGCTGAATAAATATCATTAGGATGTATAAATTCCCTTTGGTGTTCACCCCTGCCAAAAACTGTTGCTGTATTTTTTTTTGATACTTCATCTATAATATCAAAGAATAAGTTATCATCTTTTAATTTATTTCCCGTTATAAGATTTGGTCTTAAAGAAATAGCATTCAATGAGTATTTGTTAGTATAATAATTAACAATTAACTCACCTATATATTTTCCAAATCCATATGGGGTATTGTTGTCTATTGAATCGTCCTCAAATATTTCGGTTTTTTTTCTTTTATAAAAACTACAACTGGAAATGTATACTATTTTTTTAATCTTATTAATTCTCATGCTCTCACATATATTTAAAGTACCAAAACCATTAACATCAATAAATTTTTTTGGATTTAAATTGCTTTTATTAGCCCCTTTAGCTGCAGCAGTATGTATTATTAATTCTGGTTTAGTTTTAGCTATAAGATTATTAATTTTTTTAAAATCTACAATATTAAAATTTGGCAAGTCAACTTTAAATATTTTATTTTTGATTTTAAATTTTTCTATTAAAAAATGGGCTAAAAAACCGTTTGAACCTGTTATTAAAATCTTCATTAAAAATTAATTTTTTTTTTCAATAATATAATTAGGTTTTTTAAGAACTATATTATTAATTTGAATTAAATAACTAATTATAAAGTATATTAATAAAAATATTAACGAAAACATTAGAAAAATATAAAAGTTTACAATAGATATTTTTTTAAAAAAAAATAATAAAATAGAGGTAGATGAATTAATAATAAAAATTAATATTGCTAAATTTTGTGCTAACGATGTGAAGTTTAATATTCCATTTAATGCATCTTTATATGAGCCAATTATATATTTTGACTCCCCAATGTTTCTCGACTTTCTGACAAAATCAATACTAGTGGAGTTAAACCCTATTAGAGAAGTAATTCCTCTTAAGTAAAAATTATAACTACCGTAAAGCTTTATATAGTTAATCATTCTTCTTGAAATAATTCTAAACTCGCCAACGTTTTTTGGAATAGGGACTTCTGAAAATTTGTTAATTATAATATAATAAATTTTTATTATTAATAATCTAAAGATATTTTCTCCTATTTTCCTTATTCTTTTTGCAAAAACACAATCATATCCCTCCTTGATTTTGTAGTACATTTTTTCAATTAATTCTGGAGGATCTTGCAAATCAACATCTATTATAACACAGTGATCACCAGAACAATTTTCAATACCAGCTAAAATTGCATTCGATTGTTTAAATCTTCTAGAAAATTTTATTAATTTTATATTTTTATTTGAAATAATATTTTTTTTAATTATATCTTCTGTATTATCGATCGAAGGATCTAGACAAAAGATTATTTCATAATCTCCTAATCTTTCTAATATCAGTGTTGTTTTGTCTAGAAAGATTTGAATGTTTTTTTCTTCATTATATACAGGAATTACTACTGATAACATTTTAATTTAAAATTACTTTTTATTATTAAGTATATAAAATAAACATAATATAAAAATTTTTATTATCAAAGAACTATGATCATTGTAAGAGCTCCATTAAGAATATCATTAGGAGGGGGGGGCACAGATCTACCTGGTTACTTTAAAAAAAATGGTGGTTTTGTTGTTTCTGCGGCAATAAACAAATTTATAACGATAGTAATTAATGAAAATTTGAAAAATAGATATGAAATAAAATATTCTAAATATGAGAATGTATTGAAAATTGATTATATAAAACATAACATTATTAGAGAATGTTTAAAATTTTTAAAAATTGACAAAGGAATTGAAATTAGTAGTTTTTCAGATGTCCCTCATGGAACTGGTCTGGGGTCATCAGGGGCTTTTACAGTTTGTTTATTAAAAGGGTTATATTTTTTAAAGAAAATAAAAATCTCAGATAAAAATCTTGCATTAAAAGCTTTTTATATTGAAAGAAAAATACTTAATCAGCCAGTAGGATTGCAAGATCAATTTACAGCTGCCTACGGAGGTTTAACTAAACAAATTTATAAAAATAATATAATTAAAATTAAAAAAATTAAGATAAATAAAAAATTTAAAAATAATTTTAATAAAAAATTAATTTTGATTTATACAGGTATTACAAGATTTTCAAAAAAAATTTTAAAAAGACAAGATTATTTATCCTCAATTAATAATAAACAAATAACAAATAGTTTAGACGAAATAAAAAAAATTGGTTACAAAATTTATAATGAAATAATAAATAATAATCTAAACAATTACGGGAAATTATTACAAGATCATTGGAAGTCAAAAGTTAAAATTGATAATAAAATTATTAATAATAAGATTAGTAAGATAATTTCATTATGCAAAAAAAATAATGTTATTCATTATCGAGTAGTGGGTGCTGGAGCTGGTGGATATATATTGGCCTTTTCAAATAATTTTAGAAAATTAAAAAAAGATTTAAAAATAAAAAAAATTTTATTTTTACCTATCAAAATAGAAAATGAAGGTGTGAGAGTAGTAGATTATTATAATAAAATTGATTGATGCGTAAAATAGCAATTTTATTAACTGGCAGCGCGGGATTTATAGGAAGTAATTTAGCTCGTTATTTTTTAAATAAAAAGAAAATTGTATTAGGAATAGATAATTTGCAGCTTGGTAGTATAAAAAATATTAAAGATCTTTTAAATAATAAAAATTTTTACTTTATAAGATTTGATATTTCAAATTTTAAAAAATTAGATAAGTTTATAAAAAAAATTTCAAAAAAGTATTACATTAAAACTATTTGGCATTTAGCAGCTAATTCTGAAATTAAAGATGGATTTAAAAATCCAGATAATGATTATAAGAATACATTTTTAACTACATATAATTTAATTAAAATTGCAAAAGCATATAAGGTTGAAAATTTTATTTTTGCATCTTCCTCAGCAATATATGGAAACTTGAGTGAAAAAAAATTAAAGGAGTCCAGCGGCCCACTTTTGCCAATTTCCACATATGGAGCAATGAAGTTGGCGTCTGAAGGGATAATATCTGCCGCCAAGGAAAGTTTTTTAAAAAGAGCGTATATTTTTAGATTTCCAAATGTTGTTGGTTTTCCATCTACTCACGGCATTATTCATGATCTTATAAAAAAGTTAAAAAAAAGTCCTACCGAACTAAAAGTATTAGGTAATGGCAAGCAAAAAAAAATTTATATGCATGTTCAAGATTTAATACGTTCTATGATTTTTATTATTAAAAATTCAAAAGAGAAAATGTCATTATTTAATATTGGTCCAAATGACACAGGCGTTACTGTAAAATTTATATCTAAAGAAGTTACAAGATATTTTAAAAAAAATAAAAAGATTACATTTGAAAAGAAATGCAAAGGGTGGGTTGGTGATGTTCCTAGATTTAGTTACTCAACTAAAAAATTTAAAAAATTAGGATTTAATACAAGATTATCATCTAGATTATCTATCATTAAAGCAGTTCAAGAACTGGCTAAATAATATATCTCATGAAACAGTTGGTTATAATGTGCGGGGGAAAAGGTACCAGATTAAAAATTTTAAAAAATAAATATCCAAAATGTCTTGTAAAAATAAACAAAAAAACATTATTAGAGCATCAAATACAATTAGCAAAAAAATATAAATTTAAAGAAATTATTCTTTTAACAGGTCACAAATATTCAATTATTAATAAATTTTTAAAAAAAAAATTATTTAAAAAAATAATAACAGTTAAAGATAAAAAAAAATTAGGGAATGGTGGAGCTTTACTTAATGCTCTTGAGTATTTAGAAAATGAATTCTGTTTAATATATTGTGATATATTAACAAACATTAATTTATATAAATTATATTTATTTTTTAAAAAAAAAAAATCTGATTTTTGTTTAGTCGTGAATAAAAATAATAATTTCCATGACTCTAATTTAGTTAAATTTAACAATAATAAAAAAATAACAAACATTTACTTATATCCTCACAAAAAGATTTTAAAAGATTGCTATTCAAATGAGTCAATATTTATGTGTAAAAAAAATAAATTGGTAAATATAAAAAAAAAATTTTTTAATAAAAAATCAGATTTTGTGAAAGATTTAATTCCAAAATTATTAAAAATATCGAAAATATTTGCGTACAAAACTAATGAATATATTATTGATTGTGGAACACCAGAGAGGTTAAAAGAGGCTAGAATTAATTTTAAATCTATTTTTAAAAAAAATAATCAAAGTCATAATGATAATTTATTTTAATATTAATTATAAAAAATTTAAAAATGCATATTGTTAATTTATTAATTTCAATAATATTTCTTTTTGGATTTGATTACATTGGAAGAAAGATTATCAATTTTTTTAATTTAAATCAGATTATTAAAAAAATTTCAAATCCTATTTATCAGAGATCTGTAATTGGAATTGCTATATTTATTTTTTTTATTTTTCCAACTTTTTTTTTAGGTTTTTTTAATCTTTGGACTTTTAAATTTATCTCTTTTATAATAATAATTTTAGGTTTTTTAAATTTCTTTACCAACATTTCACAAATAATTCTTTATTGCAAAAAAAAAATATTTCTATTAAGAGATCAAAAATTATTTGATATTCTTATTATTTTTTTAGTTGCATTTTATTTCTTTCTTTCAATTGCTCCTGTTACAAGTGGGGACTCAGTCGCCTACCATATGAGTACAGCAAAATATTTGTTATCAAATGGTAAGTTTCCACATTATTTTTACGACAGCAGCAATGTTTTTAATGGGGCCGGGGAATTATTAAATGCGTTTGCAATTTCTATTAATGCTTATCAGTTTACTTCGCTAATAAATTTTCTAGGATTAATTTCTATAACAGCTATCATTATAAAGTTTAGCGAGAATTTAAAACTTAATATTGAATTAAAACAATTTTTGATTTTATGCATACTTTCATGTCCTATATTAGTTTTTTTGATCTCTTCTTCTAAGTCTCAATTATTTTCAACGTCTCTTATTTTTTTTAGTTATGCCTTTTTAGTACATTATTTTAATGACTCAAAAAACCTTAAAGAAGATGCGTTATTAAAAATTTTTTTTATTTGCACTCTTTTTTGCATCGTGGCTGTTCAAACTAAGATTTCGTTTTCTCTAAGTTTTTTTTTAATTGTAATGAATTTTTTATTATTTTTTCGAAAAAGAATAAAAATCTATAAATTTATTATTGTTTTTCTAATATTATTTGTTTTTGGCTTAATCCCTCAGACAATTTGGAAACAAACCATATATAATTACCCATTTTATAATTTTTTATTCAACCCCTTTCCTCTTAATCTTCCTGGTTATTTACAATCTTTTTTAGATGCAAAGAATTATTATGCAGAAAAATTTCCATTATCACTTTTTATTCCAATGTCTTTATCTGACCTCACTCAGTTTTTAGGATTAGGTTTTTTTTCAATATTTTTTCTGATAAAATATAAATTTCATAACAAAAATATTTTTTTATTTAATATTTTTTTTTTTATTATAATTTACACTATTGTAGGACAAAAAAGTCCAAGATTTTATTTAGAAATCTATTTTTTATTAATATTAGTTTTAAGCATTATTTTAAAAAATATTTATACCACTATTAGTTATAAAACATTAAGGTCTTCTATTTTGCTACAATCCATATTTACCCTATGCATACTGTTTGTAGGCGTTTTTACTCTATTACCTGGCATATTTTCTGATAATTTTAATAAAAAAATATTATCAAAATACGCATCCGGTTATAATCTCTATAAGTGGGTTAATGAGAGTTTGCCTAAAAATTCATTAATTATTACAAATCATAGATCTACTTATTTTGCGGAGCATCAGGTGATTTTTTTTGAGATGGCCTCACATTTAGATAATAGTGATCTTTTTTCTAGAAAATATTTTCTTGAAGAAATTAAAAAAAAAAAACCAAATTTTATTTTATTTTACGGTTATGACAATTATTTTAAGTATAATTCATTTAATTTTTACAAATGTACTAATGGTTTATTTTCTAAAAAAATGAAAGTAGGATTTGAAGAAACCAGAAATCCTTTTAATACAAATCATAGTCATTATAATGCTTATATTTATTATTTTGATTATTCTAAACTACCTAATTGTGTTGCATACAATTGATTTTTTTATAAAAAATTTAATTAGTTGTAATTTTATGTAGTTTGATATTATTCTTGTTATTTTTAATTCTAAAATTTTATGAAAATAAGTGTTATTATTCCCTGCTATAATGAAGTTAAGACTATTAAAGAGATTATTAGTAAAGTTTTAAATTATAAAGATTTTAATAAAGAAATCATCGTAATTGATGATAATTCAACAGACGGTTCTCTAGAAATTTTAAAAGATGAACTTAAAAATGTGATTGATATTTTGTTAGTAAATTCAAAAAATTTTGGCAAAGGCTATTCTGTTAAGAGAGGTATTGAGGTTGCAACAGGTGATATCATTATTATACAGGATGCTGATCTTGAATATGACCCATCTGATTATCCAAGACTAATAGA
>Ga0129336_10002495_pt1 | contig 11375 bp, 24 predicted proteins | sample CPB6_02_DNA_FD_96878 | JGI IMG/M metagenome (GOLD analysis project Ga0129336, IMG submission 96878) | Freshwater to marine salinity gradient microbial communities from Chesapeake Bay, USA - CPBay_Sum_0.6_0.2_DNA | ecosystem: Environmental > Aquatic > Marine > Coastal | place: USA: Chesapeake...
ACCCTATCAATGGTATTGATAAGAAAGGTTAAGAAAACTTAACCAAGTAGTCTGGGGCAGTTGTTAAGTAGTTAATTGTTGCAGGGTTATGGTAGAGCTCATTTGGGGTTGACGAGGTTATGGGATGGGGTTATGGTGGTTGGGTTAGGAGGTGCAGTTATGCGCCTGAAGTTATTGCTGGCAGTTATTGTTGGGGTAGTTATTGCGTGCGCCATTCCGGCGAAGCAGAGCCCCATTGCGTACAACGGGCCGCGGGATACGTGGTATCTCGAGAAGCCTGGACCAACGCTCGTTGCAACCGGGATTGCCTCATGGTACGGCGCCCGGTCGTGGTACACCTATGAGACCAAGTGGTTCAAGGGGACCAGGGCGTATGGCGCGGCCGGACGAACGCTGCGCCTCATGATTCGCGACATCTGGCCAAAGCATCACTACTACCACCAGAAGCCCATTCGGGCGCGGGTCACGAATCCAAAGACCGGAGTCTCCGTCTACATCTATATCGCCGACGTCTGCGGCTGCACGTCTGGGACGCCCAATGACCCCTCTGACGATAAGCTCATTGACCTCTCCCCAGAGGTCTTCCGGGCACTCGGCGTCCCCTTGAGTCGAGGCATCCAGAAGGTGGTTGTGGAGCTCCTGCCATAGGCGCTTGACACCGACTCCGTCAGACCTTATGATGGCACCGCCCCTAGTATGGGCAAGAAGGGAGTACGCAATGGACGCGCTTCAGTGGGCATACGCAGTGGAGTATGCCAAGAAGTATCAGCGCGGCAAGCAGCCACGACGCAAGGCGAGCAAGAAGGTGTCCTTCGGGATTTTCCTCTGGTTCCTCGGGCTTGGTTGACAGCAGAATGCGCTGGTAGTAGGATAGTAGACGCCTCACTTGAGGCTAGTAGTGAAAGGAGGAGTTAGATGCCAAACTGGTGTGTGAACCAAGTAGACATTTCCGGCGATGAGGCAGAGGTCGCCAAGCTTGTCGAGTTCGTCAAGAGCGATGACAGCGCCTTCACCTTTGAGAACATCGTGCCGCCACCAACGACACCGATGTATTCATCGGATGCCAGCCACAACAAGTATGTGTGTGGCTGCGAGTCGCAGTCGGCGCCAGACCCAGAGAACGAAGGTCTCTTCATCTGGGTCATTGACGGCAAGAAGGTCGGCTTCCGCGAGAAGTGCCCAACGCACAACGAGCCGTCGTTCAGCGACCACCCAGACAACTGGTACAACTGGAACATCAACAACTGGGGTACCAAGTGGTCTGCAAGCGAGGTGTGGCACGACCGCACTGACGACAGCACGAGCAAGGTTGATGGCACAACCAACTATGGGTTTGATACGGCGTGGTCGCCAGCCGAGCCTGTGGTCGCAGCACTCGCGGAGAAGTTTCCGACACTTCGCATCATCCACCGATACTGCGAAGGCGGTATGGGATACGCGGGTGAGGTCGTATATGTAAACGGCGAGGAGGCTCGTCGCGAAGAGTACGACTCTGGCGAAGCAGTAGACGGAGCGTTCACTGACGAATGGGAGCGGGACTACGACAAGGTTCCGATGAGTTCGTTTGAGCGGTTCTGCGAAGAGCACTTCGGCGGCGTCGTCGGAGGCTGATGACTTCGGGGGTGGGTAGCGATTCTGCCCACCCCCAACCTCCCGCATCAGGGAGCAACAAGTTATGGCCGGTGCGGATGCACGAGCCGGCACGAAGGGAGTTATGAGTTATGACAGACACGAACGCGGGTACACGGAATCAGGAACTTATTCAGGCATATCAGGCAGGGATGACGATGGCGGAGCTTGGCGCCAAGTTTGGTATCACTCGACAGCGAGTGAGCCAAATCATGAAGCGCAACGGCGTGTACGTTGCCCCAAGTCGCCGAGGCCGGAAGCCAACTGACCCTGCGCTAACGCAGAAGTATGTTGCCGAAGCGGTAAAGCTCGGCAGCAAGACGAAGGCGGCACAGGTCTTTGGGGTTAGTGCAGACACGATTGGGCGCGCACTCCGCAAGTCCGGTGTGAAGCTCTCGGTCGGGAAGTTCTCGGACGAGAAGGTTAGGGCGGACATCATTCGCCGCTACGAGTCCGGGGAGCGCCTGCGCGAGATTGCCGAGAGTTATGGCACTCGAGCACAGCACGTCAACACGCTGCTTCGCAAGTGGGGCGTGGAGGCAAAGCGAGCTGCGCTCTGGAAGCGCGGGACACTGACGATTAGCCAGGGTTAGGTCTTGACAGGTTAGGCGGCTGCGGGTTATTCTCGTAGCCGCCGCACCTGCGGTAGGAAGAGTTAGGGAAGGAGGCGTTATGGGACTAGTCATTGGAATCGTAAGTGGGTGGCTTGCAATCCTTACCGGGGTCATTGTGAGGTTCATCCAAGACGACAAGGATGGTCTTCGCGACGGATTTGACGATAGCGAGGAGGTGTTGGATGTACGTTCATAAGGATTGCCCAACACCGGCCGCTCGGAACTGGGATGGCGTCTTGGACGGCATCTATCTCAATGGCTCGTCGCCGATGTCATTTAATCCGAGCGAATTCTCCAAGAGAGAGTTTGTCGCCGACAGCGACTACCATCAGGGCGGCGTCGTGGACACAATCAACTGCCTTGATTGCGATGAGGTAGTCGAGTACATCTCCGAGACGCTCGGTGAGGAGCATACCGGGAAGGAACTCTGGCTCGTGGAGCGCAGGCTCAAGGAGGGCTACTACTCCACGATTGAGTGGCTTGACATTGACAACGGATACGGGTACTCTGGTCAGTAGCCCAGTTGGGTTGTAGTGAAGAAGGAGGTGCTAGATGAACGGACTAGTTGATCACGATGCGCTTGTGAAGGAGCGCGCCAAGTTGCTCCCAGAGGATCGGGAGTTCCATTACATCTCAAGCGAGATGGTTGAGCCGCTCATTGGCGGTGTGATTCTCGGCGGTCGCGTTGAGGAGGCTGATGGGCTCGTCCCATTCCCAGTCCTTCGCGTGATGGTCAAGGGTCAGGTGTACTCGGTCATCGTTTCCCAAGACGATGAGATGAACGGCGGCGGTCGCCTGATGATTGAGAAGGAGGAGGTGTCCAATGGATAAGCGCAAGTATCGCTTCGCGATGAAGTTCGCGATTGAGCGCGATGTGATCATTGAGGCGGAAGACCTGATTGAGGCGATGTCGCTCATGACGAGCGTCAGCCCAGAGATGTGTCTTGCCGAGATTGACGGAACGGACATCACCTTTCCGGCCAACATCAACGACCAGACGCAGGTCTACCCAGAGCACGACTTCCTCTATCGCTGCGATGACAACGGCGATGAGGTTGACTACGAGCTCTTGGACGAGAGGGATGAGGTATGAGTTTCTCCTACAAGGCGTATGAGGTGGACATCCGGCGCTCGTCGTCGGAGCCACCGATTCAAGTCAACGACACCAATGAGCTCATTGCAGGTCTTCGCGAGTACTACAACGGACTCGACCGCGAGGTCGTGTTGTCAGTCATCCTTGACGACATCAACCGGGTGCTCGGCATCTATGAGGTAGCGAAGGGCGGCATCACGGAGGTTCCGTTGGAATTTCCGAATGTCCTGCGTCCAGTTATTCTCATGGGTGGACGCAAGGTTATTGTGGTTCACAACCACCCGAGCGGCGAGTATCAGGCGTCCAATCAGGACATCCTTATGGCGAAGGGGTTATTCCTTGTCGCGTCCCTGCTTGACATAGAGCTCGCCGACAACCTTGTACTCACTGAGGAGAAGTGGTCTTCTGTGCATGACGAACCGGAATTTGTTCGGTGGCTGTCAGAAGACCTCATCAAGATCTCCGCATTCCTGTCCGGGGGCGTCGTCACCCAGGAGCAGATGGATGCAGCAGAGGAACTGAAGGAGGAACTTAGTGCGCTCGTCAAATGATCGTGAACGTGCACTTATGGTGAGTCGAGTTATGACCGCCCACAAACGCGTGAAGAAGTTAGAGGAGGAGCTCATAGTTATTGCCGATGGCGTTCACGGCACCGGGTTATGGGTCCCTGCATATGAGCGCGTCATGGACGCTAGGAACACCCGAATCTGGCTGGCCGGGTACCTTGACTCTTTGCGACAGGCATAGTAGACTTGGTCTGTTGGCGCTTGCCAACGTGTAGTGAAGGAGGTGCTAGATGGCAGCAAGTTGGGACAAGGTGGAAGTGGCAGTCGAGATGGCGAAGGGAATCGCCTTTGATACCTGCCACAAGATTTACGTCCTGATGGACGACGAGCAGATGGCGCAGATGGAGGAGTACGGCTACGACCCACTCATTCCGTCATCGTCTATGACGCCCGAGCAGATGCTCACCACGATAAAGCAGTGGTACAGCAACTCGTGTGGTCTACGCTTTGTCCAAGCCGTCCGCACGGTGGAGGGCGACCCGAACGATGGGTTTATCTCCCTCATCGGGCAGGGCGACGATTGGGACGACGAGTGCGACGAGAATTGAGCAAGTAGGCGGTTATGGCCGGGGGTTATGCCCCCGGCCATACGCCAGTTAGGGGGTTATGAGTTATGCGTAAACGCGATACCTGGGGGGCCGGAGCTCAGGCGCCAGTCTGCCCCAACAACACTCGACATGGCTTGCGGCCGGATGCCCAGGGCGGGTACCGGTGCGACACGTGCACTGAAGAGCTGGCCGGAACCAGGAGCCGGCTCCCAACGCGGTGGGCATTCGCTACGCTGCCTGTTGACACGGAGCCACAGAGCGAGTAAGGTAGTAGGGCAGGGGCTTCCCTGTGTAGTAGTGAAGGAGGTGCTAGATGGGTCAGTATCACGGACTCTTCAATCTTGACAAGCGGGAGATGGTCTTCCCGCACGAACTCGGCTACGGCGCGAAGCAGTGGGAGCACACAGGCTTCGCAGGCTCGCTCTCCGATGTCCTCTACGCTCTGTGCGCTTACAAGGGCGCACGCGGCGGCGGCGACTTCGCTGACGACAACGGAACCTTCAAGGGGCGTTGGCACGGCGACCGCGTCGCGGTCATTGGCGACTATGCCGAGATTAGCGATTTGCCAGAGGCGTGGCACGCAGCGTTCGTTGACCACGAGTACAACGGCGAAACGCACAAGGTCTTCAATATGGTCAACCAGTACGGCGAGGACGAAGGCACGCCGTTCTTCAACGACATTGGCGGAGAGATCCGGCCATTCGTCGCGAAGCTCTGGGAGAAGGAGCAGGCATCGCTGCTCTCGCTCCGAGAGAAGTACGCCGACGGCGCGCACATCGCGCCAGAGGTACTAGCCGCTAACACGCGGTAGACAAATCGGGGCACCCCTGCTATCCTTCGGGGTAGCGGGGGATGTTCCCCGGCAGAGTGAGAGAGGAGGATGTATGGGTAAGTGGAAGAACATTCATTCGGAGGCACCAAGCGGCAACATCACAATCGAGTCGTGGTACAACGCCGACAAGAACGCGCTGTTGTTCCTGCGCGACAATGAGGGCACGACATTCGGCGTCTTCTCCTGCGTGGAGGATGTAGTAGAGAACAACACGGACTTCGCACTTGCGGATGTCTGCTACGGCTACTACACCTTCCTGTGGGAAGGCGACAACGAGAGCGCGCACGACGACTTCCTAGACGATTGCTGGGAGCGAAGCGCGCACTTCTCGGGTGTTGAGCACCAGTTCGCCTGCCACGCTCACCCGGGCGAGTGCGAGGACGCCTACCACGCCATCCAAGTGAAGTTGGAGAACGAAGAGTGCGACGGCTGCGACATTTGTACGGAGTACCGCGTGTCAGTTCCAGAGGCGCTCGCATGAGGTACATAACGCTGTTAGCCCTAGGGATGGTGTTCTCAACGGCGTTCTATGGCGGCCTGCTGTACTTATTGGCGGTCGCGTTAGCATTCGGAGGCTGGTGATGCTAGAAGCGTTCTATGGGTTATTTGTAGCTTTGGTTATGTTAGGATGGGTTATGGTGCGCAAGAGTTAGGCGCCCACGTTATCTACGAGCCAGTGCGGGGGCTACCTCCCTCTCGCCGGCTCCTTTGCCCCCAGGTGTGTTTCACTCGCACATCTGGGGGATTTCCTTTTCCAGCTCCGGTCGAGTGGGCCTTGACAAGTCCGCGCCCATGCCTTACTTTTGGTGTTGCCCCACTTGGGGTGTGTAGTGAATAGGAGGTGCTAGATGGGGTACTACGTATCAGGAAACGGCGCACTCAGAATCAAGGCTGAGAACCTTGGCAAGGCGTATGAGGCGCTCATGGCGCTGAACGACGCACCGAACAAGGCGAAGCGCGGTGGGTCGTCAGGCGGCGGTCAGGAGCCACGCTTCTGGTATTCGTGGATGCCTGAGGACTTGCGCACACTCAAAGACACCAAAGAGGTCTTTGACACGCTCGGCTTTGAGACCACGATTGACGATAGCAACGGCGACCTCGTGATTACTTGCTACGACAACAAGACAGGTCAGGAAGATGTGTTCTTCGCTGCCGCTGCGCCGTTCATTGAGGACGGCGACTATGAGTGGACTGGTGAGGACGGCGACTTCTGGGCGTGGGAGTTCGCTGATGGCAAGATGTATTCGCGTCGCGGCTCACGAACCTACGGAGAAGCGGAAGAGGTGAGCCTCTCCGAACTTCACCGACAGCAGGTTGCGATGGTGGAGCGCATTGACGCGATGTTCGCCAAGAAGTAGTTAGGGGTTATGGGTTATGGGGGTTAGGGTTATGCCCGCCCCCATACCCGCACTCGACTGGGGAGCCGGCTGAGCTGGCCGGTGCCAGGGACTTGACTCTGGCGCTGGAATCTGTACAATGGGCGTAGCCCACTTGGGTGAGTGAAGCGAAGGAGGTGTTAGATGAGCGGCGAAATGGAAGCGTGCGTGAAGTGCAACGCAGTTCTGTTCTATGAGGATGAGAAGGTACTCATCCGCGATACGGGCGAGGTGAAGTACATCTCAACCCGCGAGCAGGGTCATCTCATTAGCGTCTACTGCGTGCCGTGCGCGACGCAGATTTTTGACGCGGTAGCAGAGGAGGTGGCCGGTGCGTAAGCGAAGCTTCATCAAGGTCTGCGAGAAGTTCTATTGCGATTACGTTCCCTGTGTCGAGCAGCGCATTGCCGAGTTAGAGGCAGAGGGGTTTGACGCGACCAAACTCCGGGAGTGGCTCGCCGAGCTGCGCCAGCAGGATGGCCGGATGGCAGACGCTGAGGCAGAGTGGCTCGCCGCTATTGACGCAGGCATTGCCCTAGTGTAAAGTGGCATTAGCCACCCAGAAGCGGTGGCATGAGTGAGTAGGAGGTGCTAGATGGAAAACGACAAGTGCGTGTACTGCGACCCAAAGACCAGCGCAGAGGCGTGGGTCATCATTGACGAGTCCTATGGTGGACCATACAAGGCGCGTGTCCGAACCGACTATCGTTGGAACGGCTTCATGTGCCCAGCGTTTGACTTCGCAGAGGCGCTGCGTGTCGCAGCAGATACGCATCTGCTCGGCGCGAAGTACAACGACCGAGGCGATAGCGTGGAGTTCGCGTCTTACGACGCAGGGCGCAACGCGTTCATCATGACGGGCGGCGGGCGCAATGTGGACGACGAGCCGTTCGTGAACACCGCTCTCCCCTGCTGCGGTCGCTACGACATCGGCGCGATGAATTGGACATGGGTTGAGGCGGAGGAGCCAGAGATTGGCGACCTCCCGCAGTACACCCACGCCCACCTCACGGAGTTGTAGTCATGGCTCACGAGCATTCGTTTGATTGGCGCGACTGCGACAAGGTAGGCCATGAGGAGGGCTGCTTTGTCGCGTCGTGCGCCTGTGGTTATGAATCCTATGATTGCGAGTGCAAGCATGAGGTTATTCGTTGGCTACATAGCGAGCGAGTTAGGGGTTGCGAGAGTTGCGACAACGCAACCGAGTACGAGCAGGGAGAACTTACTCCGTGCGACCTTATCGTGTGCTGCGATTGCGGGGCCGATGTCGAGCCGAGTACCGACGCACACCACAAGCAACTGCTCGCCGGGGTTGGGGGTTGACACCAGGCGCGCTATGCCCTATGCTGCCATTAGGCAGCCAGATGAGCTGCCAGAGTGTAAGGAGGTGCTAGATGTACGGATTCCGGATTGAGTACACCGCAGAGGGCGGCAAGATTACCCTCCAGCCACGAGAGGCTGGGCTGGCTGGTCTGTACAAGTTGACCGACTGCCAGATGGTAGAGGTCGCAGGTAGCGGCGTGCTGGGCGGTGTGCCTGTCGCGCTGGTGTGTGATGAGGAGGGGCTACTCAAGCCCAACCCAATCAACAACCTGACCGCGTGCGATTTGCTCGCGGAGATGACCAACAGCGCGCCTGTCTATCTCAACGGCGGCGGCTTGGCTGGTACCTGCTCGCTGGTGTCTGACGATAACCTGCGCGCGCTCACCGCTGATGAGGTCGCCAAGATTACCAAGGCGCTAGACAAGGGCGGCTACCCATACGGCAACAGCACATTCAATGTGCTAGGCATTGAGGTGAACGTTATCCGCGCGTTCTAAGCGGAAGCCCGAAAGGGCGCAGAGAGGCGGGGCTTCGGCCCCGCTTTTTTGTTGCCCCGGTTATGAGCTCCTGGGTTACGGCTCGAGGTTATAGCTCGCGCGGTTATGGCCGGAACGAGCCAGCGATTATTAAGAATCCTTATACAAACATTCACCGCAACTTACTTGACATGCGGCGCGTGGTGTCGTATTCTCCTTGTGTCGGAAGCAATCCTAGGAACGCAACCGACAGGGTGGGACTCGGGGACGAGCGAGCAGGTCTGCCACAGCCCTAAATGTGGGGAGACGAGATGCAGGGCAACGCGATGACCGCTAGGGCAGACGCTGTAAGTCTGGGAGCGGTAGGGATAGGTAAGGCGGATTGATCCCCGCCGAACCAAACACCGACAAGGGAACCCTCAGGGCGACGGCTCTGGGGGTTCTCTTTTTGTGGCCGGTTATAGGTGGTCGAGTTATAGCTCGCGCGGAATCCGGCGCAGAGCTGCGCAGCCGGCTGCCAGGGGTGTGGCCGGTGCTAGGTGGGGGCTTGACGGCTGGCGCGCGCTGGGTGTAAGATGCTGGAAGCGGTGGACAATCCATCGCAAGAGTGTAGGAGGTGCTAGATGGCAAAGGTAAAGGCAAAGGCAGCAACGGCAACCGAGTGGAAGCGTTTCCAAGTCGAGGTGGTACGCCACGCGATTGCGGACGCGGCTCCCTTCCGAGTGGAGCGACCAGCGGCGGCGGTAGAGTTGTTCACGCAGGACGCGGAGCGACTGACGCAGGAGTCCCTCTGGGTGATGACGCTGGACGGGCGCAACGGGCTGATGGGCGTGGAGCGCGTCTACACGGGCACAGCGACAGGCACCAGCGTGCGCATCGGTGAACTCTTCCGCTACGCGGTTGCGGCTGGCGGTGTGGGCATCGTGCTGGTTCACAATCATCCGAGCGGCGATCACACGCCGAGCGATGAGGACATCAAACTCACCAGCGAAGTGATTGCGGCGTCGCAGTTGCTAGACATCACCGTCCTAGACCATCTCGTCGTTGCGAGTGGCGGCTTCACCAGCATCCGCTCACAGCGCGGGAGCCTCTGGGAAGCGGCGAACTAGTTAGGGGTTAGGGGTTAGGTGTAATGCCTAACCCCTAGCACCGGCCTAGGCGGTCGAGCGTAGAGCTCGCGAGTCCGGGGGCTTGACACCATCGCGCAGAGTGTGAGAGAATCATGTCAGCGGAGGACAATCCTTCGCAGAGTGTAGGAGGTGTTAAATGGATTTTGACGTAGTGAACGGAGGCTCGGTCTTCCTCCTTATCCCTAACACCGAGGCGGCGAACGCATGGGTGGAGGAGCATCTTCCCGAAGATGCTCCCGTCTTCGGCAAGGGCATCGCTGTGGAGGCTCGCTACATCGGCGAGATTCTCCACGGGATTCAGGAGGACGGGCTCTCCTTCTCATAGGTTAGGAGTTAGGGGGTTAGGGGTTATGCCTAATCCCCTAACACCGGCCAGCGCGCAGCTCGCACGTCGAGCCCAGGCGCCGGCTCGGCCGGATCAGGGGAGTTGACACAGCAGCGCGTAGGCTGTAATCTACGAAGTAGATCGGACAAGTGATCCGATCCAAGAGTGAAAGGAGGAGATCGTGGATCTACCAACGATCATCTCAATGAAGGAGGCGGCAGACCTCCTCACGGCGACCGAGGGCCGGATTTTCTCGGTGCGCTTCATCAAGCGCACGACAGGTGAGGAGCGCGTGATGACCGCTCGCACAGGTGTCAAGAAGCACCTCAAAGGCGGTGATGCCGCCTACTCCTTCTCCGAGAAGAGCCTTCTCTCGGTCTGGGATCTCAACAAGAAGGCGTACCGCTCCATCCCGCTGGATGGAATCCTCTCACTCCGCGAAGGCGGGGAAGAGTACATCGTCGTCAAGTAGGCGACAGGGGGCGGGGCTTGACGGCTCCGCCCCCATACCCTAAACTCACAGCAGAGCTGGAGAAGTCCTCCGGCCAGAGTGGACAAAGGAGGTACACGATGAACGCAGCAACACCAACGAGGCTCGAGATCGGGCTGAACACTTGGTATCAGATCCACACCAACGGAGGCACGACCACCTTCGCCCGAATCTATCAGGGGCAGGATGCCAACGGCTTCGGCTGCTTCTGGTTTGAGAAGATGGCGGTGGACACGACCACCCGACTCGGCAGCGCGGAGATCTTCGGGAGTGAAGACTTCACAGGCGACCTCACCGCGTATGAGCGACTCGCCGCCGCGATTGAGAGCGGCATCTAGGACAACAGGGGGGCGGTGATTCACTCCACCGCCTCCCACCCACATCATCCGTGCCGCGTGCAGGGCGGCTAGTTGGCAGATTGACGAACTGCCCGCGACGATAAGGCGTAGCAGCTTAGCCTCCTAACCAGAGGAGAGTGTGCTACCAGCATCCGGCCGAAAGGCTAAGGAAGCCTCCGCAAGGGGATAAGCGTCAACGCCGCGACAGGCCGGGGAGCTGTGCTAGGTGTGGTGCCTGGTACGGCTCCCCTTCACTTATGGCCGGTGATAGCTCTCAACGGTCGAGCCCTGGGAGGTTATAGGCCCGGGTTATGAGCTCGCGAGTTATACCCCCCGGGAGTATCCAATTGTTACACGTAACAATCCAGGCAGCTCGAGTGGCCGGAAGTCCGGGGGCGACCGCTTGACACCATCAGCGCGGCGGGTGTATGCTGCTATCAGCGGTGGAAGTGCTACCGCAAGAGTGAACGGAGGTGCACAATGGGCAAGAACCTACACGGCAAGACACGAACGGTGGACTCGCCGTATCTCATCATCACGCAGGGCGATTGGGAATGGCGCGTGCTGAAGCGTTATCAGTCGCAGGACGCGGAGCGCGCCAACCCCTACGCCCGCTGGTTCGTCGCGGTGAAGTC
>Ga0129336_10002496_pt1 | contig 11371 bp, 7 predicted proteins | sample CPB6_02_DNA_FD_96878 | JGI IMG/M metagenome (GOLD analysis project Ga0129336, IMG submission 96878) | Freshwater to marine salinity gradient microbial communities from Chesapeake Bay, USA - CPBay_Sum_0.6_0.2_DNA | ecosystem: Environmental > Aquatic > Marine > Coastal | place: USA: Chesapeake Bay...
TCGCAGTCGATTTAAGCACGACTGCAAAATAATATAGTGATCAAACGCCAATTTCTTAATGGAATGGACCGGATGCCAAGAAAGTTCGTTGTGGCTAAGTTGCAGTCGATGATTGCGAATATCGATTAGAGAATAGTAGGCGGTGGTTACGACTCTGCCAGAAGGGTGTCGATTAATTTTACCAAACGATTGCACCTGCTCCAAATAAACGTCATCTAGGCCTGTTCTCTCTGTGAGAACTCTGTACGATGCAGCATCTAAGTCTTCATCGGGACGAACCAGATCTCCTAACAAAGAATGCAGCCCCTTGAATTCTTCTAAATCGGATTTAATAAGTAACACTTTCAATTCACGATTCTCATAGCCAAGAATCACACAGTCAACTGATACAGCAATATTGAAATATTCCTGGTGACTTATTTTTTCTGTTTCGGCATTTTTTAACCGAGTAATAATTCTGTCTGGCATATTAATCGATTAATGAATTACAAAACGAAGCGTCTTTGTACTACCCGCTACTACACAACGAATGAAATAATTACCAGGAGAAAGTGTTTGAATTTTTTGTTGTAATGCAATTCGTTGGATACCGCTAGTTAATTGACCACTGTATAATAAGCCCAGATTTTGTCCCGCTGGATTGTATAATGTAGCTTGGACCAAGCCTACAGCAGGCATTTCAATATAAAGATCCATTGCACCCGTTCCGTTTGTGGTACGGGTAATTAGATTAGGTAGCAACTTTACAATCAAATTTGAAATAGGAGTTGTGCCGCCTCCACCTCCGCTTCCTCCTCCACTATTGGTGATATTTCGGTTTACGTACACTCTGTATTCGCCAGGCTGTAGTAAAATAGATTGTCCACTTCCTGTAGCAGTAAAAGTGCTTCCGGTGAAATAATCATACCAAGTTCCGGCATTAGGAAATGTAATGGAAGCTTGTGAAGCGGCAACATCAAAATTACCTAATACCACAATATTAGAGGTATCCGTTGTGAGTTGTAACCACTTAAAGGGCCCATTAAAAGAATGAACAACTCTATCAGAATAAAAATTGTTTTTGTATAAAGGATGCTGACGTAATTGATTCAGCTTACTATACACCGTGTATAAAGCCGCACGATCTGAAATCTGCTGATAATCCCACCTTATTGGTTTGTTAGAAGTACGGCAGTTGTTATTAACGGTGCCATCTGGACAATGATTGATTGAGTAGTCATACCCCAGTTCTCCAAATTGCCAAATCATACGTGGACCCGGAATCATCATACCAAATGCAGCTGTTAATTCCATTCTCTTTAATGCGGTGGAAAGGTTACGTATGTTATAACTACCCAATGAATTTCCAAATTGCAACGCTTTATACATTAAGCGCTCTTCATCATGACTTTCCATGTAACCAATCAAATGTGGCTTTGTCCACCCACGTGCCGTGAAAATATTCCCACTGAAATTTGAATTAGGCAAAAATCCCATAGCAGCTTCCTGAAAATTGTAGGTATTATTTGCCCATAGCAACATGCCGTAATTGGAAAGTTCAATCTCCTCGTTGTTGTCTGCAAAGTGTTCAAGTATTACATAACTACCTGGCGATTTTAATTGCATGGTATCATAATAGCGTTTCCAAATCGCAACACGACTTGCATCGTATCGTCCCCAGGCCGCTACATCGGTGCCCGTATTTACCTGTGTAAATCCTTTTGAAAGATCAAATCGATAGCCATCCACTTTGTACTCTTTCAACCAATGTTCCATTACGCGGCTACTGAAATAACGTGTTGCTAAACTTTCATGATTAAAGTCATTGAACACATTGAAGGGGTGGCGAGCCGTTTCGTTTAGCCAGGGATTATTGGCTGCAGGTTGATTACTGGAACTGTTCCAATAAAGCGCAGCCAACGGATTGCTACCCGTAGTGTGATTCAATACCATGTCCAAAATCACAGCAATTCCGCGTCGATGACAAGTGTCGATAAATGCTTTTAATGTATTCTTTGGTCCATAATATTTATCGGGTGCTAAAAAATAAGCAGGATTATAGCCCCAACTTTCGTTACCATCAAACTCCTTGACAGGCATTAACTGAATGGCATTCACACCAAGACGCTGTAAATATGAAAGCGTATCGCGTAATGTTCTCCAATCGTGATTGGCTATAAAATCACGCAATAACAATTCATAAATAATCAAGCCTCTTTTATCTGGGCGAGTAAACGTAGGTACACTCCAACTATACGTAGGTTCATTGGTTTGTAAAACACTCACAATGCCAGTTGTTCTTCCAGTAGGATAAGGTTTCAAACCAGGAAACGTGTTGCTGGTGATATACTGATCATTCCAGGGGTCTAATACTTTTTCTGCATAAGGATCACCCACTTTCAAAGTACCGTCCACCAAATATTGAAAGGCATACTCTGTGCCTGGAGTCAGCCCAGTGATTCGCAACCACCAATAATTTCCATCCGGCGTTTTATTCATGGCATAGGCGGATTGCTCTTGCCAATTACTATTGGGAAAATCGCCAATCACAGACAGTCTTGATTTTCCAGGAGCATGCAGCACTAAAACTACACTAGTATTACCCGCTTCATAATTAATTCCATCGCGTACACCGGCAGGAAGCGGTGCTGTGGTAACTCCTCCGCTCACAAAAAAGCGTAGTGTGTCACGCTTGGTAACTGAACCAGCAATTGCTTCTGCAACCATAACCTGATCTCCTGCTGTATTAATGACTGCATTAGCTGACAATGTGGTTACATTACTTCCCGACTGAAGTTGTGTGCCATTATAAAAAAGCTTAAGAGATGAAGCTGCAGCGCTGGTTATGGCTGTGAGAGGCAGCGATTGTCCAATTTGTAAATTGATGGGCTCAGGGCTTAAAACAGAAGTGGGCTGATAGGGGGGGTCTGAAAAACGAACCTGCAAGTCTGATGTATAAATGGGAATATACATATCAGATCCGTCCGTATTTGTTTGTTTGAGTGAGCCATTCCCATTTCTAAAAAGAATAGCAATCTTTAAGATAGTTTCATTGGCAGGGACGCCATAAAAAGCGCGGATGTTCGAAATATCATAACGCCATTTATTATTACCCAGCGAGGTTGCCTGCAACCCAGCGATAAGCTGTCCCCATGGATTTTGAGATCCAAACTTTACATATTTCCAATCGCTTGCAGAAGTACTCAGATTTGTAATTACACCAGTATGAACATACACGTCACTGGTAGTTGAGTAGTTGTTCAACCCCCTATTTCCTTTAGTGGCATCAACCACAATGGAAATATTGTCTGCCTCTTTGGCAAAAGAAGGGGTCCAAGTTAATAATTGAGAATACGAACAAAATACAGACCCAATGGTCAGTAGCAAAAGCAGGAGGCTCCTTTTCATATGAAAGCAATTTCGGCGAGTTCGAATATACTAATATGTATTTAAAACACATTAAGCATTTGTAATTTTAGGATAGCTTAGCGTCCAATATGTACACCAAGGAGCAAACAGCAGCGTGGCAAGAAACCACTCGTGAGTTACTGGATCGTCTCTCCAAAGGAATTGACAAAGAATCAATCATCCAGTTGCGAGGTGTATTACGTTTTCATGAATACCGTTATTATGTATTGGATGATCCGCTTATTGCCGATGTCGAGTATGACCAGTTATACAAAGAGCTTGAAAAAATTGAACAGCAAAATCCAGAAATAATTACGCCTGATTCTCCAACCCAACGAGTGGCGCTTGGTTTAACCAAAGATTTTCCAACTGTTCAACACTTGGTACCCATGTTATCGTTAGATAACTCATACAACGCTGAAGATTTGTTGGATTTTGACCGAAAAGTAAAAGAAGGAGCACAACTGGAAGAAATCGAATATTGCGTGGAGCCCAAATTTGATGGAGGAAGTATCTCTCTGATTTATGAAAATGATATGTTGGTGCGTGCAGCGACCCGTGGGGATGGGGTAGCTGGAGATGAGGTCACTACTAATATTCGGCAGATCCGATCAGTACCTCTCTCAGCAGCTTTTTCATCTTTAGGAATTGAACAAACAGAGATCAGGGGTGAAGTGCTGATTAATAAAGATAATTTTAGTCGCTACAATGAGAGTTTGATTGAAGAAGGGATTCCACCACTAGCCAATCCAAGAAATGCAGCAAGTGGTACTTTACGATTGAAAGATCCCAAAGAAGTAGCGAAGAGAAACCTAGAAGTATTTGTTTATCATCTTAGCTTTTTTACATTAAAAAAAGAAGGGGCCACCCCTTCTGCATTACTCACGCACGCTAACACGTTACAATTATTATGGGACCTGGGTTTTAGAAGTCCTGAAAAGGAAAAAAGAGTGTTTAAAGGAATCGCGTCTGTTATTGACTACTGTAAAGAGTTTGAAGAAAAAAGAGACAATCTCCCCTATGAAATTGATGGGATGGTGATTAAAGTGAATTCCATTCCACTACAAGAAAAGCTAGGAATGACTTCACACCATCCTCGATGGGCCGTTGCATTTAAATTCAAAGCAAGACAAGCAACTACTCGTTTAACTGGCATTGAATTTCAAGTTGGAAGAACTGGAGCAGTAACACCCGTTGCAAAACTGGAACCCGTTGCAGTAGGTGGAGTAATAGTTTCCAGCATCTCTGTGCATAATCAAGATTATATCCGTGAAAAAGATCTGCGGATTGGAGACCAGGTTTTGATTGAACGCGCAGGTGATGTTATACCGCAGATTGTAAAATCACTGGCGGATGTTCGTACAGGAAATGAGAAAAAAATTATTTTCCCAACGAAGTGTCCCGTTTGTTCCAGTACATTACATAAAGAAGAAGAGGAAGCCGTTTGGCGTTGTATCAACTTAGAATGTCCCGCACAGATTGCGGAGCGAATTATTCATTTTGTAAGTAAAGATGCGATGGATATTCGTGGACTCGGAGAGGCGAACGTGCGAAAATTTATTGAGCTAGGACTACTAAAAGATATCCCTGGCATTTATTCACTGGATTTTGAAAAGATAAGTCGCCTAGAAGGATATGGCAAAAAGTCTGTAGATAATTTAAAAGCCGCGATTGAAGGTTCAAAGCAACAACCGCTGCATCGGTTGATCTATGCACTTGGTATCCGGTACGTTGGGGAAACAACAGCAAGAACACTGGCGCAAGCCGTTCATCATTTAGTTGACTTCCGTACCCTTTCATTAGATCAATTACAAGAGCTAGAAGATGTGGGAACAAAAGTTGCAGAAAGCATTTATAGCTTTTTTCAAAATGGGGGCAACATCGCGCTGATTGAGCAACTGGAAAAGGCAGGACTTGCTTTGCTTAATACAAAAAAAGAAATTGTTACAGACGGTAATCTATCAGGTACAACTTTCTTGTTCACTGGTACCTTGACCGCGCTTAAAAGAAGTGAAGCAGAAGAATTAGTAAGAGCGCAAGGAGGACAGATCTTATCCGGTGTAAGTGCAAAACTCAATTATCTTGTAGCCGGTGAAGAAGCTGGAAGCAAGTTAGAGAAAGCAAAAAAGATTAATTCAATCCACATTATAAGTGAATCAGAATTTTTGCAAATGATCGGAAAATAATTTTAACTGATCAGTCCTTTTTGCAACAAATACTCTGCAATTTGAATGGCGTTAGTAGCGGCTCCTTTTCTGAGGTTATCAGAAACAATCCAAGCGTTCAAGGTTCGAGGCTGGCTTTCGTCACGACGAAGTCTTCCCACAAAAACGGCATCTTTTTCATGCGCATCCATGGGCATGGGATATAGTTGTTGCGAAGGTTCATCCACTAAAACCACTCCAGGTGCCTGTTGTAAAAGCTGACGGACTTCTTGAAGATCAAATTCATTTTCAAATTCAACGTTCACACTTTCGCTATGTCCACCCATAACTGGAATACGAACAGTAGTAGCAGTTACGCGAATAGAATCGTCCCGCATGATCTTACAAGTTTCTTTCACCATTTTCATCTCTTCCTTAGTATAGCCATTTTCTAAAAACACATCAATCTGCGGAATGACGTTGAGGTCAATCGGATATTTATAGGCCATTGGATAAGATTCATCAGATGAAAAAATAGCCTTATTGCGCTCTCCCATTAATTGCTCGACTGCTTTTACGCCTGTACCCGTTACACTCTGGTAAGTACTCACCACCACTCGTTTGATTTTGTAACGCTTGTGTAATGGTTGTAAGGCAACCACCATCTGTATGGTAGAGCAATTCGGATTCGCAATAATTTTATCTGTTGCTGTTAAAATATCTGCATTTATTTCGGGAACCACCAATGGCTTGGAAGGATCCATCCGCCAAGCCGAAGAATTATCAATGACAGTAATACCAGCAGCTGCAAATTTTGGCGCCCATTCCAATGAAGTAGAACCTCCTGCAGAAAAAATAGCAACAACAGGTTGTAGCTGAATGGCGGTTTCCATTCCAACCACTTTATAGTTTTTCCCTTGGAATGTTATTTCTTTTCCTACCGACTTTTCAGAGGCAACAGGTATCAATGTATTGATGGGAAACTGACGCTCTGCCAACACTTGTAACATTTTTGTTCCAACCAAACCGGTGGCGCCAACAACAGCAACTTTCATTTTAAATGGTATTGAAACGCGAATGTAATACGCAAGCTGATTCACAACGAGTAATTAGAGAAAAAAAACAATTCTATGACTTGCATTTTATGTGAACACTTGTTAGTATATGTAAATGAAATGGATACCCTATTTTTTGTCGACTCTTCTTTGCGCAATGTTGATCAACCCAATTATTGGTCAATCACATCACAGCTTAATCATCAATGAAATCATGTTCGACCCAAGTCCCTCAGTTCAACTTCCCCTGTATGAGTGGATAGAAATCAAAAACAACTCTAAAGAAGTTATACAACTTTCCGGATGGAAATTAGTGGTCGGCAATTCAGTTAGCAGCCCATTCCCCTCCTATTTATTGTCACCGGATAGTTTACTCATCCTGTGTAACACAAGTGCAGTTACACCATTAAAAAACTATGGGAACACTATTGGGCTGTCCTCCTTTCCTGCACTGAAAAATGAAGGTGAGGCTCTTTCGTTACGAGCCCCTAATGGGAAAACGATTCATGCAGTCTCCTACTCTCCAACTTGGTATGGTGTTTCTTGGAAACAAGAGGGTGGCTGGTCGCTTGAATTAATAGATAGTAACAATGCTTGCTGGTCAACTGATAATTGGACAGCAAGTATCGATAGTAAAGGAGGCAGTCCCGGAAAACCAAATAGTCTTGCAGGAAAAACGATAAAAACGGCAGCGTTAGTGCCCTTGCATGCCTATGCTACAGACAACAAAACAATTGTTATTTACTTTAATCGATCATTAGATAGTAGTTCGTCTGTCAACAAAATGGCCTATGCCTTTACCCGTGGCGTAACTGTCGAATCAATTCGTATTCTTCCTCCGGCCTATGAACAGGCAATTATTACACTTAACCAATCAATAGAACCTGACTCGATTTTGAGAGTTACTCTATCTTCTTTAATGGATTGTTCTTTCAACACAATGAATCAACCTTTATCCATTCAAACTGGTTTGGCCACTACGGCACAAAAAGGGTCATTGTTTATCAATGAGATTTTATTTAACCCCCGTCCAAATGCCTTTGATTTTGCAGAGATCGGCAATAAAAGCAAGCAACTGATTGACCTTTCTACCATTTTAATAAGCAACCGAACAAGTACCGGACAACTAGGAAACTCCTATAAAATTAGAGAGATGCCGCACCTGCTTTTCCCTAATCAACTTCTTGCCCTCACAGAAGATACCACTTCGCTGAAGCGAGAGTATTTGATACCCGTAATCGCACCATTATGTCAAGTAAAACAAATGCCGACAATGCCTGACGAAGAGGGTAGTTTAGTGATTCTTACAATCAATGGAGAGATCATTGATGAAGTACATTATAATGAAAACTGGCATTTCGCCTTGCTACAAAGTAACGAGGGAGTTTCGCTGGAACGGATTGATCGAACTGCCTCTTCTTCTAGCCCTTCAAATTGGCATAGTGCAGCATCAACAGAGGGGTTTGCAACCCCCGGTAGAAAAAACTCGCAAGAAAAATTAACTACAACATTAAATGCCATTTTTGAAGTGACACCTACCATATTCTCACCGGATGGTGATGGATGGCAGGATTATTGTCAATTAAGCTACACTACTCGACAAAACGGACAAATGGGTAGCATCACTATTGTAGATGCCTCAGGTAGAATTATCAAAAGGCTAGTACCACAAGCACTCTTATCAAGCAGTGGTTATTTTATTTGGAACGGCACTGATGAAAAGGGGCAATTATGTTTGCCAGGAAATTATTTATTTGTTATCGAGCTATTTGATCTGAATGGGAATACTAGCAAAAGTCGATTACCAGTTGTAGTAACCTATAGTTTTAAAAAAGTTTAACATTACCATTTCTCAGATCAGGCAGCGTATCTTAACTTGCGCATGTCTTTAACGACTACAATGAAACCAACAAAAATTATCCTCGCACTTTTGGCATTCAGCTCTACTCTAATTAGTGTTCAAGCAAAAGCACAGCGATTACCGAGCAAGTTTCCTGAAGCTTCTCCTCGTCAAAATGTTTATGTTGAACTAGGAGGAAATGGGGTTGCCTTTAATGCGATGTATGAAAGTCGTTTTCATAAAGCCGCGGATGGCGCGGGTCTGAAAGTTGGATTAGGAGGCTTTACTAGTAGTTATGAAAAAGTTTTCACCTTACCGGTAGGGGTGAATTGGTTATTAACTAAAGACAACAAACATTTTTTTGAAATGGGTTTTGGCGCCACATTTCTTCACTATGAAGACAAATTTAATTGGGGATATCCTAGGGGAACCTATGATCCTTATCCTATAGATGTAGCAGGTCTTACCATTGATGCTAAGAACTCCGTATTCGGTCATCTTACTTTAGGATACAGAAGACAACCTTCAATAGGTGGTATCATGTGGGGTGTAGCCGTTACTCCACATTTTAACGAAAACGGATTTTGGCCAGTTTGGGTTGGTCTAAAATTTGGCTATTCCTTTTCTCCCAAGTAATCTATCTAGGATAGTTCTATATCAAAGTTTACCAGATCCTGGAATAATCGGATACGGCTATTAATGTCGTCTTGATTGATTTCTTTTAATCGAGTAGGTCCAAATTTCTCAACACAAAAGCTGGCTAAGGCAGATCCAACAATGATTCCTCGCTTCATATTATCAAAAGAAATATCACTTGTTTTTGCAATATAGCCCATGAATCCTCCAGCAAACGTATCGCCTGCACCTGTCGGATCAAATACATCTTCGAGCGGAAGTGCAGGGGCAAAAAACACTTGATCACCATGAAAAAGCAATGCTCCGTGTTCTCCCTTTTTAATAATTAAGAATTTGGGGCCCATATCCATGATGGAACGAGCTGCTTTGACTAATGAAAATTGCCCGGATAACTGACGTGCTTCACTATCATTAACCATTAGCATGTCAACATACTTTAAAACAACTTTTAAATCGGCCATTGCAGTTTCCATCCAAAAATTCATGGTGTCCATTGCAATAAAGCGCGGACGCTTACGTAATTCCTGAATCACATTTAACTGAAGTTTAGGTAGCAGATTTCCCAACATCAAAAATTCAGCACCTTGGTATGACTCAGGAACTTTTGGATCAAAGTCAGCCAATACATTCAAATCGGTGACGAGTGTATCTCTACTGTTCATGTCCTCGTGATAACGTCCTTTCCAAAAAAAAGATGGCTTATCGGGTACAATTTCAACGCCATCTAATTCAACGCCACGTGCACGTAAATCGTTTAACTCCTCAGCAGGAAAATCATTCCCAATGATAGAGATCTGCCGTACTGGCCTAACAAAATTGCTAGCTGCATACGCCACATAAGTAGCTGACCCGCCTATGATGCGGTCAGTTTTTCCAAAGGGTGTTTCGATGGCATCAAATGCCATGGTTCCAACTGTAATTAATGACATGGCGCAAACCTATGCTAATTTCAGCTTATCAAAAAAGCCATTAATTCACTACCTTTCCACTCATCTTTTTCCTATGGCAAAAACTCCAAGAAAGAAGGCATCAAAAAAGGGATTAATCCTGCAAAAAGCAGCAACTCTCTTTCACCAGCGTGGCTTTGCTGCCACCTCTATGAGAGACCTAGCCGAAGTGGTAGGCATTGAAGCCGCCAGTCTATACAACCATATTCGCTCCAAAAATGAAATTTTGGAAGCGATCTGTTTTGACATCGCGAACTTATTCAATCAACATCTTGATCAGATAGATTCAACCAAAACCAGCAGTATTGATAAAATTGAACAAGTGCTGCGCTTCCACATACGCCACATGGTTGAAAGTTATGAGCAGATAATAGTGACAGATCGTGAATGGCGTCACTTAGACGAACCGTTTCTTTCTAATTTTCACACGCAACGTCGAACTTATCGTAAACGACTGGCTTCTTTTATTGAAGAAGGTATTCAAAAAAAAGAGATTAGACCCATCGACGCGCCTACCGCTGTTTTGATACTTTTGCATGCCATCAGCGGAATTGAAAGCTGGCATCGCAGTAAGAAAAAAATTTCTGCACGAGAATTGGAAGAAAACATGCTGACGATTCTGATTGATGGACTTCGTAAAAATGACTAGGCATGTCGTTGCATTTTCATCCGCTGACTGTAAAATCAATTCGTAAAGAAACCGCTGATTGCGTCTCAATCGAATTTGAGGTGCCCGCTTCTTTACAGCAAACCTTCTCCTACAAACAAGGTCAGAATATTGTTATTAAAACGCACATAAACGGAGAGGAAATTCGTCGCAACTATTCGATTTGCACCTCCCCACAAGAGAATAGATTACAAATAGCTATTAAAAAAATTGAAGGAGGCCTATTTTCAACCTACGCAAATAATACCTTGAAAAAAGGTGAGGTGCTAGAAGTATTTCCACCGACAGGAAAATTTTATACTGAGCTACATCTAACTCAACACAAAAATTATTTGGCAGTGGCCGCTGGAAGTGGAATCACTCCTATTTTGTCATTGATTAAAACAACTCTGGCTACAGAACCTACTAGCAGTTTTACACTTGTATACGGAAACCGTACACGTCACTCCATTCTTTTTTTTGAAGAACTAGAGAGCCTAAAAAATCAATATATGCAACGATTCAATCTGGTGCATATATTAAGCAGGGAAAAGACCGACAGCCTACTCAACTTTGGAAGAGTGGACCAAGACAAACTGACGGCACTTTCAAAACTGATTGCATTTTCAACAATGGATGAGGTTTTTATTTGTGGCCCTCGCGAAATGATTGAAACAACAAAAGAGTACCTGCTAGGTGCAGGGGTACAGAAAAAA
>Ga0129336_10002498_pt1 | contig 11364 bp, 12 predicted proteins | sample CPB6_02_DNA_FD_96878 | JGI IMG/M metagenome (GOLD analysis project Ga0129336, IMG submission 96878) | Freshwater to marine salinity gradient microbial communities from Chesapeake Bay, USA - CPBay_Sum_0.6_0.2_DNA | ecosystem: Environmental > Aquatic > Marine > Coastal | place: USA: Chesapeake...
ATGACGGTGGCCCTGCGCGTGATGGGCAACCTCGTCACTCCGGAGGACACCGATACTGTGGCCCGGCTCTGGCGGGCGTCGGGTCGGCTGAGCATGAGGTTCGACGAGCGCCCGCCCTTCTCCTGATCCCCTTTCCTGCGAATGGCCACTACCCCCGTAAGTGAGGCTTCTGTCCGCGAACTGCGCAACTACGGTGGCCAGTTCCTTGATCGCGTCGAAGGGGGAGAGTCCATGACGATCACCCGTGACGGCACCCCGGTCGCTCGCCTGACCCCGCTTCCGCGACTCCGACTGACGGCCGCGGCGCTGTGCGAGCGATGGGCCAACGTGCCGCGTATTGATGCTGATGAACTTCGCGATGACATCGCCGCCGTGCTGGATTTCGACCTGTGACGCAGCCGGCCCCCGTGGGTCTGCTCGACACCAGCGTCGTCGTCGATCTCGGTGTGATCTCCCCCGGCGCCCTGCCGACACATCCGGTGATAAGCGCTATCGCCCTCGTCGAGCTGAGCGCAGGCCCTGCCGTCGCGGCCACTGAGCAGGCGCGAGTCGATCGTCAGGCTGTGCTGCAGTTCGCGGAGTCGTCCTTCGATCCCCTTGCCTTCGACGCGGCCTGTGCTCGCCGATTCGCGGGGGTGGCGTCGAGCCTGCGTTCGCAGGGCCGCAAGGGACGTGCTCGCGGGCTCGATGCCCTGATCGCCGCCACTGCCCTAGCGCATGACCTGCCCCTTTTCACCTGCAACGAGGCTGACTTCGTGGGTATCGCTGGCCTTGACGTCCATTCGGTGCCGCGAGAAGAAAGGCACCCCTAGGGCACGAGAGATCGCGGGATCGGCCTGGGGCTGGTGCGGATCTCGACCCGGCGGTCGGTGGCCTTGCCCGTGCCATTGAGGGCGCCGGCTCCCCAATAGCGGATCCACACGCGGATGCCCTGCTTGGCGAGGTACGTCGCGGCGGCCTTGGCGCGGGCGGTGGAGAGGGGCCCGACCTCCGTGGATCCTCCGCCGCCCTTGAGGGCGAACCCGGTGACGAAGAGTCGATCGGTGGAGGTCTTGGCCTTGCGGGCGATGGCCCGTAGTTCCCGCTTGTCTCCAGCGTCGAGTGCGGCGGATCCGCCGTCGAACACGATCGGCTTGCCGAGCCGGGTTCCGAACAGGGTGGGGCGACCGGAGGAGGTGCGCTTGGTGATGGTGGTGGCCTTGACCAGGGGGCTGGTGCGCAGCCCTCCGGTGGAGACACCCACGTCGTTGACGTTGTAGACGTTCACCGTGTACCCGTCGGCGACGAAGGGGACCGTGACCTCGATCTCACCCTGACCCTTCCTCAGGGCGACGTTGATGCGTGAGATCACCTTGCCGGTGTCGTCACGGACGACGACCACCGTGGACGTGACCTGCGAGCCCGAGACCCCTGATGGCTGCTTGATCAGCACGGCACTGCGGGACCTTCCCGGTACTGGCCTGATGGCCACATCAGCCGGAGGCGGAGGCAGGGCGCGCCCTGCGATGGGGGAGGACGAACCGGGCACCGTGACACCGTTCTGGGATGTGGGGGTTCCCGTTCCGCTACCGCTTTCGTTCCCCGATCCACCAGATCCAGAGGACGCACCCGCAGCGCTGGTGGACGAGTCGTCGCTAGATGTCCCACCGGACGTGCCACCGCCGCTCCCCGAGCCGCCACCGCCACCTCCAGGGGTGTAAACGACGATCGTGAGCGAGTCTGAGGCAGCGGCGTAGGTCGTGTCGGCAGCGACGCTGACCGTGAGGGTGCATGAGCCGTTGGCGTCGGCGGTGACGGTGGTGCCGGTGAGGGTGCAGACGCTGGGTGTCGCGTTGGTCCACATGACGGAGCCGCTGCCGGTGGCTCCGGAGTCGCTGACGGTGGCGGTCTGTCGCGGCTGCAGACGCGTAGCGGTCGTGCTTGCGGTGATGGACTGGGTGGCGAGCGAGACCTCGAAGTCGACATCGGTGAAGGCGGTGACGTAGCTGCCGGTGGCCGCGGCAGTGGCACGAACGGTGCAGGTGCCGGCGGCTGTGTAGGCGATGTCGATCGGCCAGGTCGCCGGCGCAGTGCTGGACGTCAGAGTGCACCCACTCGTGCCGGCCTCCTGGACGCTGTAGGTGATGGACCCGGCGGCGGCTGCACCGCTCGAGGGTTGGATGGTCGCCCCGGGCATCGTCAGTGCGGTGTTCGTCGGCGACCACGTGATGGTCTGTGTGTCCAGGGCCTGTCCGGTGATGTCGGCCGAGCCACCGACATAGCCGGATCGGGAGGTGGTGACGGTGACGGTCTCGGACTGCGAGGGCGACAGACCGGTCACCGTGAGCAGGCCAGAGGAGTCCACTGCGCCCGTTGACGCGGCCCAGGTGTAGTTCGCGTCGTGGTTGGTGATGGTGGCGGTGAATCCATCACCGGTGCGGGTGGGCGTGCTGAAGGTGGGGTTCAGGGCGGCTGAGAGTGCCTGCCCGGTGACGGCAGCCGACCCGTTGGCGTAGGTGGCCCGTGTCGTCTGCACCGTCACCGTTGATGACGCACCCGCCGCAAGTCCGGTGACGGTGAGAACGCCTGTAGCTGCATCGATGGTGCCGACACTGGGGGTCCACGTGAACGCGGGGTCGTAGTTGGTGATCTCGACGGTGAAGCCGTCATCCGTACGGGTCGGCGTGCTGAACGTCGGAGTCAGTGCGGGAGCGAGGGGCGTGGCCGTCGTCGTGGTGGAGGCAGGCCCCCACCCCTGTGCGTTCTTCGCCTTCAGCTGCACTGCGTATGACGTGCCGTTCGTCAGGCCCGTGATCGACATAGGAGATGTGGTGCCTGGCGCAGTTACCCAATTCGATCCACCGTCGATCGAGTACCCCACCTCGGTCAGGGGACTGCCGCCGTCACTGATGGTGAAGGCGACACTCAACTGCCCATTCCCCTCGGTGACCGAGAGCGTGGGAGTCCCGGGGACGGTGAGCGTGATGGCCTGGGTACGGATGATGACGATCCCGTCTGCTCCCGAATATCCAGTTCCGCCGCTGTGGCCGCCAGAGCCACCGTTGCCCGGTTGCCCCGCATTGCCGCAGGCGCCCACGCAGCCGTAGTACGTGGATCCGTTACCTCCCTTCGAGATGGTTGGGGGTGAGGTGACGAAAAGACCACTGGAGTACGTGATCCCGGCGGCCGAGTAGCTGTCGGACGGCTGCACCGGCCCCGGGGCGCCGTTGCCGCCCGTGACTCCCGTCTGTGATCCAGTTCCTCCGAACCCTCCGTAGCCAGTCAAGGAGCCGGCACTCGCGCTCGCCCTGCCACCTGAACCACCCGTGGCCCTCTGGCCGTCGAAGGAGCTCTCGCCGCCAGCTAGTCCGGTACTTGCGCTGCTGCTTGCGCCCCCTTGCCCCACGACGACAGCCACGGTGCTTCCGCTGGGGACGTAGTTCGACGCGTACCTGAGTCCGCCCCCACCGCCGCCACCGCCGCCCACGCTGTTGGCACTCTTCCCGCCGGCGCCGCCGCCACCCACGACAAGGAAGTCGACACTTGAGACGCCTGTGGGCACCTCCCACGTGGAGGAACCCGGTGACGTGAACGATCGTTCGCAGACGTCAGTCGTCCCGGAGACCATGGAGAAGCCCGTGGGGCACGTTGCCGTGGCGGATGCAGGCGAGGTGATGAGCGCGACGGGTCCCAGCTGCAGTCCCAGCACCGCGGTCGATGCAGCGACGACCAACGCCGTCGATCGCCGGGCCAGACTGGGCATGACCCGAGACTGAGGCAGAGCCGAGATCTCCAGGAAATCTCTCGGGGCCGCGCTCGTGAAGTGACAACCTAAGTAGACAACTTCTGACGGTGAGCCCGCTGGTGCAGCGAATAATGGTCCGGTGGCTTCGACCGGCGTCCTGCGCGTCCTTATCGTTGAGGACGACGCCTTCACGCGGATGACGCTTGCCACGGTGGTGGCGTCCTTGGGCCACGACGTGGTCGGGCAGGCGGGAACGGTCGTTGCCGCGATGGACACAGCACGCTCGTCGAGACCTGAGGTGGTGCTGCTCGACCTTGACCTTGGTCCCGGACCCACGGGTATCGACGTGGCCTACGGCCTGCGCGGCCTGATCCCCGATCTGGGGATCGTCATGCTCTCCTCCTACGCCGATTCGCGAGTGATGGGGCGTCGTGCGCGGCCACTGCCGCCCGGGGCACTTTTCGTCTCCAAGCAGGACCTGAGTGACGTTGATTCCCTCGACACTGCGCTCCGTTCCAGTGTGGATGGTGACGTTGGCGTTGTTGTCGGGCGGGGGCGTATGGACCTGACGGACAGTCAGTTGGAACTGATGCGCCTGGTGGCCAGCGGCCTGTCCAACGACGAGATCGCCCGGCGCCTGTGGCTCGAGGAGTCGAGCGTCCGACGCTCCATCACTCGCCTGCTGCGCAAGCTGAACATTGCGCCGAGCGACAGCACGAATGCGCGAGTGCAGCTGACGCGCGCCTACAGCGAACTCGCCGGGCGGTCGGTCCGTGGTGACTAGCGAGGCCGCAGAGCCGAGCCTCACGGAACGCCTCGGCGGTCGATGGGTGATCTCGTGGCAGGCGCTGGCGATCACTGCACCTCTCGCCGTCGCGGTTCTGGTCGCCTCATCGCTGACGCCCGCGGACTCTATTGCGTGGCTGCTGATCGGCCTCGTAACGGTTGTCCTGGTGGGTGGTTGGGCCTACCTGATGCATCGCACCGTCTTTCGCGATCGTGCCCTGCACCCGGTGCCGTTGCGATGGGTCGTCAGTTCCGCACTCGTGAGCGGGACTCTGTATGTCGCAACAGCAATCGTGCTCGGTCTGGCTCTCGACGTGGTCGATCCCGCCCTGATCGTTCTGCAGTTCGTGCCGCTCTTCGCAGTCACGGTCACCTTCAGCCTGCTCCTCACGCTGGTACTCGACTCCCAATGGCGCTTTCGCGTGCAGCGCGAGGAGCTGATCGCGCAGGCCGTCCAGCAGCAACTGGCCAGCGCGCAGGAGACCGAGGTCCTCCAGGAGATCCGGCAGGCACTGGCATCGGAGGTAGGGCAGCGGGTCAAGGCGACGAATGAGCCCTTGCTCAGTCGCATCGATGAGTTGGTGGCCACAGGTGGTGCTGATGCCTCCACTCTTGCATCGGAGTTGCGGGCCGTTGCTGAGGCGACGGTGCGTCCACTCAGTCATGAGCTCGAGGACCGCGCTCGTCAGAGGCACCCGACACCCGGTGTCTTCGCATCGCTGGGCAACATCGCTAGGCATCAGCCCTTTCGCCCCTTGGCGGTCAGCGTCATCTACGCGATCACGACGACGCCACGTGAGATCGTCGACAACGGTCTCTCGATCGGCCTGGGTCTGCTCTTCGTGACGGTGGCCTTCATCTTCGCGATCATGATGGGGCTCAACTCCGCCATGAGGCGCTGGCCGGAGCGTCACGCGAGGATCTATCTGGTCGGATTGATCGTGGTGCAACTGCCCACGGTGATCCTCAACCCTCTTCGTCAGGAGCTCACCGGCCAGAGCCTCTCTGCATCGGACCTCGTCGCCACCATGGTCTTCGGCACGGTCATCGTGGTCGCCACCTCGGCCTACGGCTCATGGAGTCGCACACGCCGTCAGGTGATCGCCGACTTCCAGAGGGAGGTGAATGGGGAGACGATCGGGACCCTTGCCCGCGGCGAGGCCGTTGCCCGAGCGACCAGGGATGCGGCCCTCATCCTCCATGGCAGCGTGCAGACGCAGCTGTATGCGGCGGCGATGGCGCTGGATGAGGCGGCGAGGTCAGGCGACCTCGGGGAGGTGAACCACGCTCTCGTCCGGGCCAGGGCGGTGCTCAAGGAGCCGGGGATCGAGCGGCTGGACGTGTCGTCCGAAACCCTCCAGGAGTTGCTCGATTCCCGGGTCACGCAATGGAACGGCCTGCTTACGGTGTCGGTGAACCTGGATCCGCGTGTGGCAGCGATGGTGGGTGACGCGGCGGCGCATGTCGCTGCGGTGATGGAGGAGGGGATCGCCAACGCCTTCCACCACGGCTCGGCGACAAATGTCGAGGTGGTAGTGGTCGATGACGGCGCCGGTGCGGTGGTCACGGTGACCGATGACGGGGCGGGTCCGGCGGGCGGATCGCCCGGTCTCGGCAGTCGACTGTTTGCTACCGGGGGATTGCCATGGCGCCTCGAAGGTGTCGATAGCGGCTCCCGGCTAGTCGTTCGAGTGAGGTCCGGCGACTGACGAGTTGACCTGAGTCACGCTGCGATGTCGAGCACCATCACGTCGTCGTCGACCAGCGCGGTGATGTCATCGACGTCGGAGGTGAGGACGACGACGGGCCGCGGCAGTGACGACGCAAGTTCAGCGACCAGAGCATCGAGGGTGACGTTGCCTCTCATCGCGCGGCGACCGATGCGCTCGCCGGCAGCACGCCCGAGGTGCTCGTCGACGACCCGGATGGTGAGTGAGGCGAGGAGCCGATGGATGTGCGCATCGCGGGGATGGCCCCGCAGCACCTCGGTCAGGGTGGCGGCAGTGGTCAAGACATCGGCGCCGTCCTCCTGCCACCGTCGGAGGGCTCCCCGTGCGTCAGAGTGCTCATCTGCCGCAGTGGTCAACGCGGTTGCGTCCAGCACTACTGACCTGATTGGTAGGCCTCGTACTTTGCCCACATCGCCTCCAGCTTCTTGTCCAGTCGGGCTTCGTCCTCTGCGCTCGGGGGCCCGTAGAGGTCGTCCATGTAGTCGAGGAAGTCGATGAGCGCGAGGCGTCGCTCCTCGCGGGCGAGGACCTCGGAGACATAGGCGGAGAAGTTGGTGTCCGCCGCGCGCGCCGCGATTCGGGCCTTCAGTGCTGCCGGCATCGTGATGCTGACCTTGTCGAAGGGCCCAGCCAGGAGGTTGACGAAGGCGTCCTCGACGGCACTGCCGGGCGCAGAGGCCTCGGCGGCCGGCTCTGGGGTGGGCTCAGCGGTCATAGGGTGATCCTACCGACGGTAGGATCACGAGATCAACGCTTTGGACGGCTCAGAACGGTCACCGATCCCACGAACGCGCCGTTCACCGTGCCGATGAACGTCAGCACAACAACCCAGAGGACGAAGCCGGCGGTGGTGGGCGCGGGGCCCGAAGGATCCCGGGGGTTGAGGGCGATGAGCAGCAGTGAGAGCGCGAAGCCGATCGCCGCGCCCAGGCCGAGGCACCGGCGCAGGACCGGTGCCGGCCCCCGCTCGTGCTGCATCCTCCACAGACGCGGAATCCCCGTGCCGAGCACGACGACGGCGGCGACGAGGCCGGCGATGACCCACAGGAAGCCCAGGGGCGGCGGGAAGTCCGATCCCGCCAGCAGGATGACGAGCCACCCAACGCCGAAGCCACCGGCGATAAGCCACGGTCGACTGATGCTCAGAACGCCCAGTCCTCTTCGAGCAGCGACTCCTGCATGACCAGCCGAAGTGGCTCCATGCGCAGGATCGCCGGCGCACCCTCCAGCAGCTCGTTGAGCGATCCGACCATGGTCGCGAAGCCCTGCGACGCCCGGTGCTCGGTCTCCGCGTCCTCGTCCTTGAACACCTCGAACAGCCACACGAGGTTGTCGTCGTCTGCGTCCATGGACACCAGGAACACCTCGGTGCCGGGCTCCTCGGCCAGGCCGTCGGCGTACGTGTTGAGGGTGTCCAGCAGTGCCGGGCGCATCCCGGCCTTCGCGGTGAGACGGACAACCATGGCCTTGCGCCCCGGGAGCAGCGCCTGGACGGGCGCGTCGAGCTCCTCCTGCTCGTCCATCTCGTCATTCATGCCGCTGGCCTCACGCCACGTTCGCGACGTACCACTCGTAGGTGCTGGCGAGCCCGTCCCGCAGCGTGATGCCGGGCTTCCAGCCGAGCGCGTTGATGCGGCTGGTGTCGAGGAGCTTGCGGGGCATGCCGTCCGGCTTCGAGGTGTCCCACTCGATCGTGCCCTTGAAGCCGACGACGTCGGCAACGGTCTCGGCGAGCTCACGGATCGGGAGGTCCTCGCCCCAGCCGACGTTGATGGTCTCGGGTGAGTCGTAGCAGTCGAGCAGCATCAGGCACGCCTGCGCGAGGTCGTCGACGTGCAGGAACTCCCGCCGCGGTGCTCCGGTGCCCCACACGGTGACGGTGGGCGCACCACTGACCTTCGCCTCATGGAAGCGGCGGATGAAGGCGGGCAGCACGTGCGACGTCTCGAGGTCGAAGTTGTCCTTGGGGCCGTACAGGTTGGTCGGCATGGCCGAGATCCAGTGGCGGCCGTACTGCTCGCGGTGGGCCTCGATGTAGTAGATGCCCGAGATCTTCGCCATCGCGTACGCCTGGTTGGTCGGCTCGAGCGGACCCGTCATCAATGACGACTCCCGAATCGGCTGGGTCGCGTGGCGCGGGTAGATGCAGGACGATCCGAGGAACAGCAGCCGGTCGACGTCGATGGCATGCGCGGCGTCCATGATGTTGGTCTGGATCAGGATGTTGTCCTTCAGGAACTCCACCGGGTAGGTCGAGTTCGCCATGATCCCGCCGACCTTGGCCGCGGCGTCGATGACGACGTCGGGCCGTGCCTGGCTGATCGCGTCCATCGTGGCCTCGCGGTCGCGAAGGTCCAACTCGGCGGACCGCCAGCCGACGATCTCGCCCACGCCCGCAGCCTCGAGGGCCCGTACGATCGCCGATCCGACGAGCCCGTTGTGGCCGGCGACGTAGACCTTGGCATTCGGCCAGTCGATCCGCATGCGGGCAAGTGTGGCACAGCAGTCATCGTCTGGACCCGTGCTGTTCGCCGCTCCAGTGCAAGGATTCACCCATGCGCGTCGTCACGGTCGAGCAGCTGAAGAGCGCCCTCGGCAGCCTTCCCGACAATCCTCGTGTCGTCGCCTCCGGGAACTTCGCGACGCCGACGGTCATCCTCAATGCCCTCGACGAGACGGTGCCCGAGTACCGCCTGCACATGCTGAATGCCCAGCGGCCCATTCCCGATCGGGCGGGAGTGACGTACGAGACCGCGTTCGTCGGGCCCGCGATGCGCCGGCATGACCGACTGCACTACATCCCATGCCGCCTCAGCCTCGTCCCCGTGCTGTACCGGGAGCAGTACCGTCCCGATGTCGTCCTGCTGCACACGTCCGCGCGACGCCATGACACCGTGAGCCTGGGCACCGAGGTGAACGTCCTGCCCGCGGCTATCGAGGCGGTGCGGGAGCGTGGTGGTCTCGTCATCGCGCAGGCCAACGTCCGCATGCCCTACACGTACGGTGATGCGCAGGTATACGAGCACGAGATCGACTTCCTCGTCGAGGTGGACGAGCCGCTCCCGTCGCCAGCCTCAAGGCCCCTCGACGAGGCATCGCGTCAGATCGGCGCGCTCATCGCGGAGCGCGTCGCGGACGAGTCGACCCTGCAGCTCGGCATCGGGGCCGTGCCGGATGCGGTCCTGTCCGCCCTGACCCCCCGACGTGGCCTGCGGATCTGGACGGAGATGTTCAGTGACGGGGTGCACGAGCTACACCGCAGCGACGCGCTCGACACCGATGTACCGATCACCGCCTCGTTCATCTTCGGCTCGCAGGAGCTGTACGAGTGGGTGCACCTGAACAAGCGGATCCGCCTGCTGCGCACCGAGAAGACGAACGCGCCGGGAGAGATCGCGCGCCAGGCGCGCATGACCAGCGTGAACGCGGCACTCGAGGTCGACCTGTTCGACCAGGCGAATGCCAGTCGAGTCAGGGGCACGATCTACTCGGGCTTCGGCGGCTCCACGGATTTCATCGTCGGTGCCCTGCACTCTCGAGGTGGGCAGGCCTTCATGGCCCTGCCGTCATGGCACGCGAAGGCGGATGTGTCGACGATCGTGCCGCTCATCAGCGAGCCGGTGACGAGCTTCCAGCACAGCTGGGTCGCGACCGAGCACGGTCTCGCGCAGTGCTTCGGCTGCAGCGAGGGCGATCAGGCGCGCAACATCATCGATCGCGCCGCCCACCCGGATGCACGTGACGAGCTTCGTGAGGCGGCCGGGCACATGGGCCTGCTGTAACTCTGGGCGGTACGCCTTCTCAGGCGCGCGTGTCGGGGATACGGTGCACGCATGGCCACGACGAAGCGCATCGCCACCGCGACACTCGCCTCTGCCGGACTGATGGCCGCCATGGTCTTCAGCGCGCTGCCGGCCGCGTCCGCACCCGGGGATCCGCCGGACACCACTGGCGGCCCAGCAAGCCAGGTGGACCCAAATGACCCCACGGCCGACATGAGCAACCGTCCGGCGATCGCCAGCTGGGCGTTCTCCGAGAATGCGGCTGCGGGTGCCGGGGTGGATCTCACCGTGGCTCCGCTGGCGGGAAATGAGGGGTCCGGGAGCCGGGCTGGCGTCACTCTCGCGGTCGCGGAGCCGCAGAGGTCAGCGCAGGACCGGAACCAGTGGGTCATGACGGCGACGCTGTCGAAGAAGGGGGCCACGGGCCCGGTCACCTTCCGTCTGGTGCGCACGGTGTCCGAGGGTCGCTACACAGTGCCGAAGCAGGACACCGTGCGATCGGTCAGGGTCGGCGGTGCGCGGCAGGCCCAGGTGACATTCACCCTCTCCGGGCGGTCGAGCGCATCGCGCGACTACACCCTCATCACCACGTACGAGCCCGATGCGAGGGCCGCCGCGCGGGGACTGGCCGGGATGACGGTCAACCGGTACGTCTCCCTCAGGTGACCTGCAGCGCAGAGAACAAGATCCCCTTGCTGCGTCACTAGGTGAGCACGATCTGGCGATTTCGGCTCACCTACTGACGCAGCAAGGGGGACGTGGCGAGCCAATAGGCTGCGGGCATGTTCTCGCGGAAGGCGCGTGCGGCCGCCCCGGTCCTGCCACCGGGGAAGTACCGGATGGGCGGCGAGCACTTCAAGGACGACGTCGTCTTCATCGCCACGGCCGTGCGGGACGTGCAGCGCCTGGAGGACTACTGCGGGCTGACCCGCGACTCGCGCCTGCTCGACTGGGGGTGCGGCGCCGGGCGCCTCGCCGTGGGGGTTCGTGAGCGCTACGCCGACCAGGGCGGCCGCATCGCGGACTACCACGGCGTCGACATCCAGCCCGAGCTCATCGCCTGGGCGGATGCCCACCTCGCCGGCCCGGGTTACCGGTTCACCCTGCTCGACGTCGGCAACGAGCGCTACAACCCCGATGGCAGCCGCGAGCGCACCCTCGGCGCGGAGCCCGGTTCCGTCGACGTCTTCTACGCGTATTCGGTCTTCTCACACATGAATGACGAGGACACCCCGGCCTACCTCCGGCTCATCCACGAGGCCCTCGACCTCACCGGCCGGGCGTTCGTGACCTGCTTCGTCGAGGAGGACGTGCCCGGCTGGGAGGAGAACCCCGAGGGCTA
>Ga0129336_10002499_pt1 | contig 11361 bp, 8 predicted proteins | sample CPB6_02_DNA_FD_96878 | JGI IMG/M metagenome (GOLD analysis project Ga0129336, IMG submission 96878) | Freshwater to marine salinity gradient microbial communities from Chesapeake Bay, USA - CPBay_Sum_0.6_0.2_DNA | ecosystem: Environmental > Aquatic > Marine > Coastal | place: USA: Chesapeake Bay...
AGAACTAGAGCAACCATGGATTCAGCGATTACTCCCGCGGCAGGAACTGCGCAAACATCAGATCTCTGATTAATCGCTTTCGCCGGTTCGCCAGTTGCAATATCTACAGTATCGAGGGCCCTTGGCACGGTAGAAATGGGCTTCATCGCAGCTCGAACTCTAATTAACTCTCCGTTAGAAATTCCGCCTTCTGTTCCCCCTGCACGATCCGTTCTTCTTCGGATCTCCCCGCTTTCATTTTTTTCAATCTCATCATGAGCTTCTGAACCTCTTCTGGCAGCTGTACGGAATCCATCGCCAACTTCTACACCTTTAATGGCTTGTATTCCCATTAATGCAGCCGCAAGTTTGCTATCTAGGCGACGATCCCAATGAACGTGAGAACCCAAACCTGGAATTACGCCAAAAGCAATTACTTCGACAACGCCACCAAGCGTATCTCCCGCCTTCTTAGCGGATTCAATCTCCTCAATCATCTGCTTTTCTGTCGTCTTGTCGAAGCATCGGACCGGGCTTTCATCGATTGCGATTAAATCATTTGGTTTTGGTAAAACGGCGTCGTCAGAAACGTTGATCGGGCCAATAGAAACTACATGGCTGATTATTTCAATTCCAACAGACTGCTTAAGAAATGCTCGCGCTACAGAACCCAAAGCAACGCGAGTTGCAGTCTCGCGAGCTGATGCTCGCTCAAGTATTGGTCTGGCGTCAGTAAATCCGTATTTCTGCATACCGGCAAGATCTGCATGACCAGGCCTTGGTCTAGTTAACGGCGCATTCCTTGCTAATTCAGCTAACTCCGATTCAGAGATCGGCGATGCTGACATTACTTTCTCCCATTTTGGCCACTCGGTATTAGCAATTTCAATCGCTATCGGTCCCCCTTGCGTTAGGCCATGCCTTACTCCACCTAATACGCGAATTTCATCAACTTCAAATTGCTGTCTGGCGCCGCGGCCAAAACCAAGTCGACGCCGCGCCAGTTGAGTCGAAATCTGTTCAGGAGTAATTTCCACGCGCGCCGGAATGCCCTCAATAATTCCTACCAATGCAGGTCCATGAGATTCACCAGCTGTCAACCAACGCATAGGCTGATTATCGCAGGTTAATTAGTTAACTCGCTTGAAATATGACCGATAGCGTTAAAAAAGGAGCGAAAGGTAGCGATTTTTCCCGTTTTCGCCATCGCAACAATAGCCATATTCCAGCGAAAAACCAACTAAGAAATAGAAGCTCGGTACATTTCAAAGCAGATTCAGAAGTCAGAGCTGCGACTGGAGAAAGCCTTACATCGCCATACCCAATAGAGAATTTGGAGAAGCAGCGAATAGTAGAGAAAAAGAGAAAGACCAGAATCGCGATCGGTATGCGATTTAGGTTAGAACACGAGAGAAATATAAGCAGGGTGATTGTAAAATTCTTAGGAATCCTGCGATATTTAATATCCGTCGCTGACAGCAATAGTAGAACGATGATGCTGAACATGCATATGAACTTACTGGTATGCGAAAGACGGAATTAGAGCTTGTGGATACTAGATGGCGGCCCTAAGAAGAGAGAATATTTCACCTCTTGCAATCTCGCGTCCGCTAAACAGTTCAATTTGGCGTAGCGCTTGAGCAACTAGTAAATCTTTACCGCTGAGATAGTTAGAGCCCTGTGTTTTCGATAAGAGCGTGGGCCATGGGTGGTACAACGCATCTATCAGTAAATTTACGGGGCGAGTAAAACCACTAAGAGTCGCAACCCCTACAGCCGGTAAAGCATTTATAAGAATATTCGAATTAAAGGCGCCAGATACTTCATCCCAATCAACAATAACAGCCCTCGGATTGGCCCTTCTTATCGAACTATCTCTGCTTTGATTTCTTCGATATACCTTTATCTCGCCACTGAAATTATCAAGTGCAACCAATGCCGCTCTTGCCGTGCCTCCTGCGCCTAAAATCGATACTGATTCTCTTCCATCTTGAAATACGTTAAAAGTTTCGAAAAGGTAGCGAAAGCCAAAGACATCAGTATTTAATCCTTGCCAATTTTGCCCATCTGAAATCAGAGTATTTACAGCGGAAGCTGACTTTGACTCATTATCCAAATTAGACATAAGTTGAAATGCCTCTTCTTTAAGCGGCATGGTTAGCGAGAACCCTCGCCATGTTTCGGGTTGATGTAATTTCAAGAACCCTTCAAGATTTCCTGCCTCAACGTCGAAACTCTCGTATTTCGCATTAACACCTAAACGTGAATAGGCAAGATTGTGCAACTTCGGCGAGAGACTATGTCCAATCGGAGAACCTAAAACAGCCAATTTCTTAACTTCAGATATCATTCGAATTTCCCAGCAGCAAAATTTCTCTTGTATTCTGCTTTGAAACGTAGAAATTCTTCATAATCCTCCGTGAATTTAGTTTGTTTTGGCAAAACAGTTACAAAGTACAACCACGGTCCCGATGCCGGATTAAGGGTTGCCTCAATTGCTGCTCTCGTAGGGCTTCCTATTGGACCTGGTGGTAATCCTCGATTCTGGAAAGTGTTATATGGATTCTTAACTTGCGTATCTTTAAGTGATAACTGTATCTCGCCGCGCCGATCGAATATGTAGTGTACCGTGGAATCAAATTGAAGCGGCATACCTAAGCGAAGTCGGTTATAAATTACTTGGGCCACTTTCGGGAAATCAATTGGGATACCTTCCGACTCAACTAAAGAAGCAATTGTCAATAACTCGTATGGTTGAAAATCTCGATATTCCCAGACCAGATCCTTAGTGCTTGCCTCGAAGCGATTGACCATACTTTGCAACAAAGACTTGGCAGTATCAGTTTTCGATTTGGAATAGAAGGCAGGGTACAAGAGACCCTCCGGTTTCTTCTCGTTAAAGGGCGCTTGAACTCTTATCTCGGTAAGCGCTGATTGAATTTCCTCATTCGTAAAACCGACACCTTTTAATGCGGATAGCACTTCGGTTAAACGAGAGCCATCACGAATCCGAATTAGGTTCAAAATTCGATCTGGTTCAAGGAGCTGTTCAAGGGCTTCGCGGGCGGAAATTTTAGTATCAACTCTATGTTCACCAGGAGCAATCCTGGCGCTTCTTTCATCTGAAACAGCTACTCGAAAAAATGCTAGTGATGAGGCGATTACTCCTTTCTCATATAGCAGCCTGGCAACTTCTGAGCCAGTAGCACCTTCAGGTATCTCTAAAATGATTTCTGGGCCTCTTTCACTACCGCTGAAATCGGCGGCCGCTTTCGGAGAGGGAGCAATTTCGCGAAGCGATAAAGTTAATAGCACCACAAAGATGGCAGCAAGAGTAAGTCTCCTTATTTCAAACTTCGATAACACTTCCGAAAATCTTTCCCAAGCTTTTCTCGCCAGATAAGGCGAAATCTAAAATTTCACAGGCCGCCATAGCATCAACACCGTAGCGTTTAATTGCCTCATAATTATCATTGGCGCTCTTAGTCGTTAATCTTTCATCGACAAGCGAGGTTGGAATCTGAAACGTTTTCGCAATTTTATTTGCTAAATCTCTAGCGGCTATTGCGGATGCGCCCTCAACTCCTGAGAGATGAATCGGAAGCCCGATGTAGATGGCGCCTATTGCATATTTCTCAAGAATCTCACTCAACTTCTCTTCAAGTCGAGCCGCTTCGAAGGTTCCAATTGGAGCAGCTAAGAGGCAAGATTCATCCGAGATAGCTATTCCAATTCGTTCCGCGCCAGGATCTAGCGCTAATCGCCGTCCGCTTGTTACCGGTCCGGTCATTTGTTTAGGCGATCTGAAATAGCGGTCATCGCCTCACTTATCTTCGAAACTTTGGGACCACCACCTTGAGCAAAATCATCTTTTCCGCCACCGCCACCACCAAGAATTGTGGAAGCAATCTTGGCCAGCTCTCCTGCCTTAATTCCCAGATTTCGTGCTTTGTCATCGATTGCGACAACCAAAATTATTCGCTCACCCTCTAGAGCCGAAAGAGCGACAACCGAACTTTGCTTTCTAGTTTTCTCTTTAAGAGCTAAAGTTCGGAGTTCTTCGCCGCCCAGTTCTACTTTGAAGTGATGGGCCAAGAAGTTAATGTCCTTGACTCTTGATACTTGGACATTGTCTAGCTCAGCACTACTTTGATTCGTACGCTGGATACGGATCTCTTTCTCCAACTCTTTTATTCGATTCAAAAGTGAATTGATGCGTTCAGGCAATTCCTCGCTACGAGCGCCCTTAATTATTTCTAAAATCGAATTCATGATTACATGCTCTCGAGAAAGGAAATGAAAAGCATCCACTCCGACTAAGGCCTCTACTCGACGCACGCCCGCCCCAATTGACGATTCTGAGATCAACTTAATTAAGCCGAGTTGACCAGAACGTTTTACGTGGGTGCCACCGCAAAGTTCTTTTGCCCATTCACCAACACTTACGACTCGAACTCGCTCGCCATATTTCTCTCCGAAAAGAGCCATAGCTCCAATCTCGCGCGCCTGTGCCTGAGTCATTTCAGCAGCCGTCACTTCTAAATCTTCTTCTAAGAGATAGTTAACTTTTGCCTCAACATCTTCAAGAACCGTTTTTGGTACTGCACCGGTTGCGGGAAAGTCGAATCTAAATCGGCCCGGAGCATTTTCAGAGCCAGCCTGGGTCGCAGTCTCACCCAGTATTTCTCGAAAAGCTTTATGCACCATATGGGTTGCGGTATGGGCTCTTGATATTCCATTTCTTCTTTCAACATCTATTGCAGCAAGAACTGCCTCACCTTGCACCACTTCACCTTCACGAACCATTCCGCGATGAACGAAAAGGCCAGGGATAGGGGTTTGAACATCTTCAATCTCTATCACTGCGCCATTAGAGCTAGTTATTAGACCGTGATCAGATAACTGGCCGCCGCCTTCAGCATAAAAAGGCGTCCGTTCAAGAATAATCTCAACTTCTTCGCCTGACTTAGCAGATTTCGCTGTTTTCCCAGAACACAGGAGTCCTACCACAGAGCTTTCAACGCTCTGTTGTTCATAACCTACAAACTCTAAACGCTTTGCATTATCGGCGATAGCCCGATACTCGCCTAAATCCGCATGACCCGTTTTCTTTGCCTTGGCGTCATTTTTGGCTCGCTCTTTCTGTTCCTTCATAAGTTTTTCAAATCCAGCCCTATCAATATCTAAACCTTTTTCAGCTGCCATCTCTAACGTTAAGTCAATTGGGAACCCGTAAGTATCATGCAATTTGAAGGCATCTTCGCCTGAGAAGATTCGTTCTTTCTTGGATTTCGCCCGCTCCGCCGCGGTATCAAAAATCATAGTTCCGCTTTTTAAAGTAGTAAGAAATATTTCTTCTTCATTTTGAGATATCTTAGTTATTCGATCTCTTTCTTCCATTAATTCTGGATAGTGTGGTGACATCGCTTCTATTGAGGCATGTATTAACTCAACGATATTTGAATCTGGGGCGCCTAATAAGCGCATATTTCGAATACTTCTTCTCATCATGCGACGTAAGACGTAGCCTCGTCCTTCGTTTCCAGGAATAACTCCATCGCCAATCAACATCGTTGCAGTTCTTGCATGATCGGCTACTACCCGCAATGAAATATCCTTATCGGGATTGCTACCGTATTTCACGCCGGATATTTCGGAGGCTTTATTTAGGATTATCGCCGTTGTGTCTATTTCATAAATATTGTCCACACCTTGAAGGAGCGCTGCGGTTCTCTCGAGGCCCATTCCGGTATCGATATTTTTTGCGGGTAACTCACCTAGGATTGGAAAATCATCTTTTCCAGCACCTGGTCCGCGCAAATTTTGCATGAAAACTAGATTCCAGATTTCAAGATAACGATCCTCATCAGCAATGGGGCCGCCTTCACGTCCATACGCCGCTCCACGATCGAAATAGATTTCAGAACAGGGCCCGCACGGTCCTGGGACTCCCATTGACCAGAAATTGTCAGACATACCCCTTCTTTGGATTTTATCTTTCGGAACGCCGATCTTTTTCTCCCATATATTGGCCGCTTCATCATCGTCATGGAAAACTGTTACCCATAGCCGATTCTCATCAAATCCAAAACCCCCATCTTTCTGAGGTTTGGTTAAAAGCTCCCAGGCAAGTTCGATTGCACCTTCTTTGAAATAATCCCCGAAAGAGAAATTTCCGCACATTTGAAAGAATGATGCATGTCTCGTTGTTTTTCCAACCTCGTCAATATCTAAAGTTCTTACACATTTTTGAATTGAAGTCGCTCTTGCATAAGGTGGCGGAACTTCTCCAAGAAAATAGGGCTTGAACGGAACCATTCCTGCATTAACGAGTAAAAGATTTGGATCATTGAGAATTAATGATGCAGAAGGTACGACGACGTGGTTAAGCTTTGCTGAATTTCCATCTTTGAAGAAATTAAGCCAGCGATTTCGAATTTCAATTGATTTCACGGAGCTTAAAACTCCTCATCATCGACAAAGCGTGTTTCTTGATTTTTGCTGCGACGCTTTTTCTTCTTACCCTTCTTTCGGAGTTGCGCTGCAGTTAGAACTGCTCCCGCGGCTTTCATAGCCACCTGATTCTTATCTAAAAATGTGGTTGCAGACGCAGCAACTTTTGTACTTAGTTCGTCAATAGTGCGAGTCACTCTATTAATACTCTGTAACGGACCATTAACAAGTTCGACGGTAGTTGTGACCTCAGAAAGAAGTGGCGTCGTTTCATCCTTTATTTCTTTTACCGCGGCGCCTACCTCGTCGATTGCGCGGCCAAGCCGAATTACCGCATATGAAATTGCAAGTGCAATGCAAAGTAGCGCTGAAGCTGCGATTATTGCTGCGATTCCTCCGGCGCTCATATGGATACTTTATCCAAATATCGGTAACGGAAGATCAGGCTTACGGTGCTCCTTATGGGCCTGTAGGGCAGATTGGTGATACTCCTCAAGTTTGGCCAAATTCGTGGGCTCGAAATAAACCGCCCCGTTGATCACATCGCCAGTTCTACCTTCAATTACAGCATGCACATCGTTGCCAGATAAGGTTTTATAAGTTTCAAGGGCATGGGCTACTGCAAGGATATGTTTTCGATTCTCCATGAGTAGAGATTCCGCGCGCGCCAAGAGAGCGCCTAAATTATCTTCTATTCGATCCGAGAGAGCTCTGCGCATCTCTTCTTTCGGATCTCGCCCCTTCGCGCCTCCAGGCGCCCCTAACTCCATCCTTCTGCTGGAAGCGTAGGAAGAGACTGTCGATCCCATCCCCCAATAACCTTCCATCAGTCCCGCGATTGTCGTTGCCGATTCAAGATCCCCAGAAACTCCGGAAGAGTTGTCTCCATCAAAGAACATTCGTTCGCCAGCAAGTGAAGCCAGAGAAACCAAGATATCTGATTCATACTCGCTCTTCCAATGGGTGAATTGATCATCCGGTGGAATAGAAGCAACCATGCCCAAATACTCAGCGCCCTTTTCAATAGTGGCAATATCAATTTCAAGATGTTTTCTTGTTTGATAAGCCATCACCGCATGACAAGCTTCATGAATTGCCGTTGCATGTCTTTCTCGTTCAATATATTCCACATCTTCTGACGGACCCAATTGCTTTAATTGTTTAGCTTTCAAAACATCATTCCAAGTAACACTACTTCTTGAATTTCGAATAGCCATAATTAAAGATTCATTAACTAAATCTTTAATTGTGGCGCCAGTCGCATACGGAGTAATAATCGCGAGCTTCTCCATATCCTCGGCCGTTAAATTATGTGAAATCTTGTCGAAATATCCTTGATAGGTGCGGATACGTCCGGCTTTGCTGGGATAGCCAACTCGATACATTCGGTCAATTCGTCCCGGACGAAGCAGCGCCTCATCCAGCGATTCAGGCATATTGGTTGCCATCACGACCAAGATTCGATACTTAGGTGGATTCTTCGGTCTCATTCCGAGAGTTCTTCGGACGACTCTATTGAAGAAGCCTCGAGGTTTTTTCAATCCAGAGAGCTCAGTTAAAAGCGCTTGCAAGGTTCCCATGCCAGCGCCACCACCTGCGCCCGCACCCATAACAAAACGATTTATTAGATTCTCAGGGCTTGAACGTTCGCTCGTTGCAACTTCACTCTTCGTCAATTGATTTCGCCAAATGGCTCCTAGAGTTTCTTCCGAGACATAATTAGTCCCGTGACAACTCTGTGAATACGCACCTGGTCCTCTGTTCGTCATAATGCCACGGTTTCCAAGAGCATCAGCCTCATCAAAAAAGACCACAACTCCGCCATATCGAAGCGCTAATTTACGTAATTTTCTAAAAAGCATTTTTACTTTCAAGATTCCAATACCGAAGAACATATTGTTGAAAGCGCCAGGGTCAACGAAAACGAATGGTCTGCCAGTTTCACCAGCCATCGACTCCGCCATCAAAGTCTTGCCAGTGCCTGGTGGACCCCAAAGCAAAATTCCCCCTGGAACATAACCCCCTAGTTTTTCAATGCTTTCGGGATTCTCAAGGAAGACTAGGTTCTCCTTGATCCGGGCCAGCACGTGATCCTGGCCCCAAACATCGCTAAATCTTGTTTTTATATCGTCTGGGAAATAAGTATCGATACCACCACGACTTAGAAACCAAAAAATCGCAACGAATTGAATAATCACAAAAACTACCGCGAATGCTAACTGTGCAATTACGGGAAGCGCGCTCCATAGAGCTTTTGGTGCAAAGAAGAGAGCTCGTACGGGGGTCTCTTTATAAATAGCTCCTAGAACTATGGATAGCAAAGTTATGAATACTAACCATTTGATCACTCTGGATAATCTAAATCTTGTCCAGTCACTTAATCGATGAAGTTGTCGATCAACAAAACCAAAGTAGCCTTGCCAAAATCCGTGGTACGGAGCGGCTAACTCGGCGACTAAGAAGTGGGTCTGTCGAATAAGTTCGATAGCGACCAATGGAAAAATCCACCATCGCTGAGTGGCGCTTTGCTGGGTTGCTTCAGCAAAACCTAGACCGTCTTCTCCTGCCATATCAGCCCAAACCAGAACGAAGAAAACAATCGAGAAAAAGAGTAAAAACTTAATCCGATCATAGAAAGAGATATGGATTCGAGTCTTTCTATCCGAGTCGCGTGGCCGCGATGGAGATGAAATACTTGATTCGGTCATTTCTTGACTTCCGGTTTGAAATCGACGCCGCTCTCACGTCGTTGCGCATCTGTGATTACTGTTGGTGCGCCAGTTAATGGATCGCCACCGCTAGCTGTCTTTGGAAAAGCAATAACCTCTCTGATCGACTCAGCGCCGGCTAAAAGCGCGCATAATCGATCTAAACCGATCGCAATGCCACCATGCGGCGGCGGGCCATAGCGAAAAGCATCGAGGAGGAATCCAAATTTGCTCTCCGCTTCCGCTTCTGACAATCCAATTACTTTGAAGACTCTACTCTGGATATCAGATTTATGAATACGGATTGAACCGCCACCAATTTCATTGCCATTTAAAACGATGTCGTATGCGTAAGCCAGCGCGCTTTCCGGGTCAACATCAAAACTTTTCTCGAATTCTGGTTTAGGTCCAGTAAATGGGTGATGTACCGCAGTCCATCCACCACCGTCCAATTTCTCAAACATGGGAGCATCAACAACCCAGAGAAATTTCCATTCACCATCTGGGATTAATTTCTTTCGTACGCCAATTTCAAGTCGGACTGCGCCCAAAAGATTTAAAGATGGCGCCAATTCGCCGGCTGCAAAGAAGATCGCATCTCCAGGCTTGGCACCAACTTGGGCCGCAATACTTGCGCTCTCTCTATCAGATAAGTTCTTAGCTACCGGCCCCCCAAGCTGTCCATCCGGTTGGACGAGTATGTAAGCCAAGCCTTTGGCGCCACGCGCCTTTGCCCAATCTTGCCAAGCGTCAAGTTCGCGTCTCGGTGAATCTGCGCCTCCCGGCATCACGACAGCGCCCACGTATGGAGCTTGGAAGACTCGAAAATTTGTATCTTTGAAGAAAGTTGTTACGTCAACCAACTCCAAACCAAAACGTAAATCTGGTTTATCTGATCCGAATCTCCGCATGGCATCTTGATATGTCATTCTCTGAATCGGAAGCGAAATTTGATGACCGATAATTTCTTTAAATACCCGGCCTAGAACTTTCTCCGCTACTTTTATTACATCTTCTTGATCAACAAAAGACATCTCTATATCTAATTGGGTAAATTCGGGCTGTCGATCTGCTCTAAAATCTTCATCTCGAAAGCACCGGGCGATTTGGTAATAGCGCTCCATGCCAGCAACCATGAGAAGTTGCTTAAAAAGTTGTGGCGATTGTGGCAAGGCATACCAAGACCCAGGCTGTAGTCGCACCGGAACCAAGAAGTCTCTTGCGCCCTCCGGTGTCGATCTCGTCAAGTACGGTGTTTCAATTTCTAGAAAATCCTCGCTGCTCATAACTTCACGGATTATTTTTGTCGTTTTAGATCTCAAGCGAAGCGCTCTTGCCGGCTCCTCTCTTCGCAAGTCAAGGTAGCGATACTTGAGTCGAACTTCCTCACTAACGTTGACCCGTTCTCCCGAATCCACTGGAAATGGAAGTGGCGCTGCCTCGCTAAGCACCTCTAAGTGATCTATGGGAATCTCAATTTCACCCGTTGGAGAATTTGGATTTTCATTTCCGGATGGCCGCTTAGTTACTGTACCTGTTACTAAAACGCAGAATTCAGCACGCAATTCTCGTGCAATTGCTTCATCTGAAATAACAATTTGGACTGTGCCAGTCGAATCTCTCAAGTCGATGAAAGCCACTCCGCCATGGTCTCTGCGTCTTGCGATCCAGCCAGCAAGGGTTACCTTGCTTCCGATATCGCTGGCACGCAAAGTTCCCGCAAAACTCGTTCTAAGCACCAATCTCGCCCTTCATAGTTGGCTCCAAATTTTCAACGGCTTGTGAAATCTCGAAGCTTTTCGACTAAGGAAGCAAGGCTAACTGAGAACTCCTCGCCATCGGACATTCTTTTCAGGCGTCCTGCGCCTGAGGAGATTTCATCATCGCCCACCACCAGCACAAAGTGGGTCGCCATTTTATCTGCGGCCTTCATGCTTCCTTTCAGCCCACGATCACCGAATGAGACGTCGGCTACGAAACCACCTCGTCTGCAATTTACCGCTAACTCCAAAGCCAAATTACGTGAAGTTGGGGAGATTGGAATTATGTAAATATCTACATACTGTCGATCAATTAGCTCGACGCCCTCGCTTTCTAAGGCCAGCAGCGTGCGATCAATACCGAGACCAAAGCCGATGCCCGGAAGCGCCTGGCCTCCTAATGTCTCCATCAATCCGTCATATCTACCGCCTCCACATATTGTGGACTGAGCGCCGAGTCG
>Ga0129336_10002500_pt1 | contig 11359 bp, 14 predicted proteins | sample CPB6_02_DNA_FD_96878 | JGI IMG/M metagenome (GOLD analysis project Ga0129336, IMG submission 96878) | Freshwater to marine salinity gradient microbial communities from Chesapeake Bay, USA - CPBay_Sum_0.6_0.2_DNA | ecosystem: Environmental > Aquatic > Marine > Coastal | place: USA: Chesapeake...
CGTTTGGCATCGAGCCCGAGAAGATTGAAACTTTGCAGCATATGGGGCGGAAGCGGGGCAGTAACATCAACAGGCTTGCCGGTGCGCGGATGCGGAATGACGATACGACGCGCCATGAGATGCAGACGATTTTGAATACCGCCCGGCACTTCCCAATTCTCAATATCAAAATATTTTGGATCACCCAAAATCGGATGGCCAATATGTGCCGCATGCGCACGCAATTGATGCGTGCGACCGGTGACAGGTTTCATCGAAAGCCATGCGAGTTTTTGTGCCACCGTTTCCACAACTGCGTAATAAGTCACAGCATGGCTTGCGCCTTCATCACCATGTTTGGCGACCTGCATCTTTTGATCGCCCTCATCATCTTCGCCTTTGGCAAGATAAGTCGAAACGCGGCCTTGCTTCACGCGCGGCACGCCCGCCACAAGCGACCAATAGATTTTGCGCGTATCACGCGACCGAAAACTCTTAGCGAGTGCCGATGCCGCAAAACGCGTTTTAGCAACAACAAGACAACCCGACGTATCTTTATCAAGACGATGAACGAGACGCGGCTTTTGTCCCTGCGCATCGCGCAAGGCTTCGAGCATCCCATCCAAATGACGCACTGTGCCTGATCCACCCTGTACGGCGAGACCGAAGGGCTTGTTGAGCACCATCATGTCATTATCTTCAAAGAGGATCATCGCGCGAATAGCAGCGGCATCCGCCGCTTCCGCTTTTTCAGAACGCTTCGGCGCTTCGCCTTCAACCGCATCAATCTTCAGCGGTGGAATACGGACAGCTTGCCCTGCCTCGAGGCGATCTTTTGTTTCCACGCGTTTGCCATTTACACGCAGCTCACCTTTGCGCGTGATGCGTTGGATATGACTGAAAGAAAGACCGGGGAAACGATGTTCAAGGAAGCGATCAACCCGCATACCGTCTTCGTCAGGTGTCACCGTAACAGTGATCACCGATACAGGAAGGGATGCTGCCTTGCGCACGGGCTTTGGCTGTGGCGGTGCTGGCGCACGACCTTCAGAAATTGCACGGGCCTTTTCTTTCGCCTGCTTATCGCGTCTCACGAAAACGCCCTCACAATCCATAAACCGGCTGCCAATCCCAAAATCGACAGAACGACCGAACCTACAACATAGACCAACGCCGTCATCGCTTCACCACGCTCATAAAGCAGCATGGCATCAAGCGAGAACGCGGAAAACGTCGTATAGCCCCCCAAGATTCCCGTGGTCACAAAAAGCCGCGCATTTTGCGTCCAGTCTTCTCCGGCCTTAAAGGCGAAATAGCCAGCCGCGATGCCCATGAGCAGCGAGCCCGAAATATTGATGGCCATGATGCCAAACGGAAACTCGATAGACACAAGCCGCCCCATCGCCTGATTGACGATATAACGGAGCGCCGCGCCGAGGCCGCCGCCAAAAAATACGATGAGTAAAGGGTTCAGAGCCATGGGCGGCCTTCTAACAGAAAATCTCTTGAGGGGCGATGTCTATCTTGTCGTCGAAGCGTCCTCGGCTCTCTGGACGTACCCGCAATAATGCGACGATTTATTCGCCGCGCTCCCTCCTCAACTTGCTCCAATATTCAAGACGCTTTTTGATTTCGCGTTCGAAGCCACGCTCGACGGGCTCATAGAAGGTTCGTCGACCAAGTTTTTCAGGAAAGTAATTCTGCCCTGAAAACGCATCGGGCTCGTCATGGTCATAGCGATAGCCTGAGCCATAGCCTTCATTCGCCATCAGTTTGGTTGGAGCATTAAGAATTGTCTTGGGCGGCATGAGAGAGCCCGCATCTTTTGCGGTACGCAGCGCGCTCTTAAAGGCCACATAAAGCGCATTCGATTTCGGTGCGGTCGCGAGATAGACAACCGCTTGGGCAAGCGCGAGATCACCTTCGGGTGAACCTAAAAAATCAAATGCCTCTTTAGCGGCATTCGCAACGACGAGCGCTTGCGGATCAGCAAGTCCGATATCTTCAACCGCCATGCGCACAAGACGTCGGCCCAGAAAGAGTGGACTCTCGCCCGCGTCTAACATTCGTGCAAAATAATAGAGCGCAGCATCAGGATCGGATCCGCGCACACTCTTATGCAACGCACTGATCAGATTGTAATGGCCATCATCGCTCTTGTCATAGATCGGTGCGCGGCGCTGCACGATCTCGGACAAAGTCACTGTATCAAAAATCTCACCGGGCTTGGCGGAGCGCCAAATCTCTTCTGCCAAAGTGAGCGACGCGCGGCCATCACCATCCGCCATGGCAAGTAAAGCTGCGCGTGCATCCGTATTAAGCGGTAAAGGCTTACCTTCAATCTCTTCGGCGCGATGAAGCAACCGATCAATCGCCACCTCATCAAGCGCTTTAAATGTTAACACGCGCGCACGCGATAACAACGCGGCATTGAGTTCAAAGGAGGGATTTTCGGTTGTGGCTCCAATCAAGGTAATAGTGCCATCTTCCATGACCGGCAAAAACGCATCTTGCTGCGCGCGATTGAAACGATGAATTTCATCAACAAAGAGAAGTGTGCCCTGCCCCGCAGCACGTCGACCGCGCGCGGCTTCAAACACTTTTTTCAAATCGGCAACGCCGGAAAAGATTGCTGAGATTGGTTCAAAGTGAAGCGTGGTTTCATGCGCAAGTAATCGCGCCGTTGTCGTCTTGCCTGTGCCGGGCGGACCCCAAAAAATCAAAGAGCCGAGCGAACCTGATGAAATCAATCGCGTGAGAATGCCATCGGGCCCCGTGAGATGCTCTTGGCCTGCCACCTCATCAAGCCGTTGTGGACGCAAACGGTCGGCAAGCGGACGCGGTGCCGCTTTCTCCAGTCCCGCCGCCACAAAGAGATTATCCATGGCTATCAGCCGCCAACTTTACTCTTCAACAAATCGCCCTTACGACGAATGACTAGGGGCCAATAGTAAGCTCGTTCCTTCTGCAAGGCCACAACGTCGCGCGTTGTTTTCACGTCATTATTATCAATCGAAATTAGATAATCGCCCTTTTGCAGGCCAATATCATCGGCGGGCGAGCCCTGCTTTACCGCCACCACGATGACCCCCTCGCTTACGCTTTCCACCGCAAGTTCTTCAGCAAGCGCGGGCGACATATTCGCGACAACAGCACCCGACAGCGGCCAACGTCCGGAGAGCACCTTCTGATCACGCGGGATGATCTCAGGTGCGGGATCCATTCTCACGGTCAGCGTTTGCGCTTTACCGCCACGATTGATTTTGAGTTCAACGCGCTCACCAATTGCTTTTGTCGCTAGCCGAAATCCAAAACCATCGGCATCGTCGACCGGTTGTCCATCGAGCGCTAAAATCACATCGCCGGCTTTAAGACCTGCATCGGATGCCGGGCCTTTATCGACAACGGAAACAATCAACGCACCAACAGGGCGCTCAAGGCCCAGACTCTCGGCGAGATCCGGTGTTACCGGTTGCATGCGCGCACCAAACCAAGGACGCCGCACAATCTTGCTACCTTGCCGCGCAGAGGCGACAACGACCTTCACCATATTCACAGGGATCGCAAAACCGATACCGACACTCGCGCCTGTCTTCGAGTAGATCGCCGTATTTATACCAATCAACCGCCCACTCACATCAACAAGCGCGCCGCCCGAATTGCCGGGATTAATAGCTGCATCGGTTTGAATGAAAAGTTGATAATCTGAACTGCTGACTTGTGAGCGAGACAATGCCGAGATGATTCCGGATGTCACCGTCTGACCCACACCGAATGGATTGCCAATCGCGAGAACAAGATCACCGACTTCAATCGCATCGGAATTGCCAAGCTCAATCACCGGCAATCCATGCACACCCCGCAAACGCAAAACGGCGAGATCTGTTTTAGGATCACGTAAAACAATATCAGCGTCAAATTCGCGTTTGTCAGAGAGCGCGACTTTGACATCCGTGATGCCTTCGATGACATGTTGATTGGTAACAACGAGACCTTCAGAATCGACGATGACGCCTGAGCCCGTTGAACGCTGAACACGATCAGGCGCTGGGCCGCCCTCCAATCCGAAGAAATATTGAAAGAAGGGATCATCGAGCAACGGATTGCGCACGCCCTTTTGCACCCGCGCCGCATAGACATTAACAACGGTCGGCGTCGCCTTTTTTACGATCGGCGCGAATGAGGATTTCATCTCGGCGACCGTTTTCGGAGTGTCCGCATAAAGCGGTTTTGCGCTGAATAAAGCGGCGCAAAGGATCATCAAGGAAACGAGAAGACGTCGAGCAAATAATGTCATCATGCCGCTCTTATACCCTTTCCCCGGGCTCTGAAAAAGACCGCAGAAACGACAATGGGCGGTACGAGACCGCCCATCCGCTATCATGATCAAGAAAGTCTTGCCTTAAAAGGCAAAGTCATCAGGATTCGACAACTTCCGACTTCATCGTTGGGCCGGAATTCAGACCCTTCGCATCAACGTCGCGATCAACGAATTCGATAACGGCCATCGGCGCATTGTCGCCGTAACGGAAGCCGGCCTTAAGAACGCGCGTATAGCCGCCATTGCGGGCCTTGTAACGCGGGCCAAGAACGTCAAAGAGCTTCTTGACGAGATCAACATCCTTGATCTGCGCGATCGCCTGACGACGCGCATGCAAATCGCCGCGCTTGCCGAGCGTCACAAGCTTTTCAACAACAGGACGAAGATCCTTTGCCTTCGGAAGCGTGGTGACGATCTGCTCATGCTTGATCAAAGCCTGGCAGAGATTGGCGAACATCGCTTTGCGGTGTTCGGCGCTACGCGAGAAGCGGCGTGCTTTATGTCCGTGATACATGGCGTACTCCTTCGATGAGGGTTATCCGGCCGCCGTGCCAAGGTACGGCCAGTCTTTGGTTCGACTTAGTAATGTTCTTCGAAACGCTTTGCGAGCTCTTCGATATTTTCTGGCGGCCAACCCGTCACATCCATGCCGAGATGGAGACCCATGGAGGCGAGCACTTCCTTGATTTCGTTGAGCGACTTGCGGCCGAAATTCGGCGTACGCAGCATTTCGCTTTCCGACTTCTGGATGAGATCGCCGATGTAAACGATGTTGTCGTTCTTGAGGCAGTTTGCCGAGCGAACCGACAATTCGAGCTCGTCCACTTTCTTGAGGAGAGCAGGATTGAAGGCGAGTTCCGGCATTGCCGACTTTTCTTCTTCGCGACGCGGCTCTTCGAAATTCACGAAAACTTCGAGCTGGTCTTGCAGAATGCGCGCGGCATAAGCAACAGCATCATCCGGCGTCACACCACCATTGGTTTCTACAACCATGATGAGCTTGTCATAATCGAGGATCTGACCTTCGCGCGTATTCTCGATGCGGTAAGAAACCTTCTTAACCGGCGAATAAAGCGCATCAACCGGAATGAGACCGATCGGTGAATCTTCGCTGCGGTTACGATCAGCAGGAACATAGCCTTTGCCGGTCTTTACAACGAATTCCATGCGCAATTCTGCGCCTTCGTCGAGCGAGCAGATCACGAGATCAGGATTGAGAATTTGCACATCGCCCGTGACAGCGATATCGCCTGCATGAACAAGACCCGGGCCCTGTTTACGCAGCGTCAAACGCTTCGAGCCTTCACCCTGCATCTTGATGGCAATCGCCTTCACATTGAGGATGATGTCGGTCACATCTTCGCGCACGCCGGGGATCGACGAAAATTCATGCAACACACCGTCGATCTGCACGGATACAATGGCTGCGCCCTGCAATGTCGACAACAACACGCGACGCAGCGCATTGCCGAGTGTCACGCCAAAACCGCGCTCAAGTGGTTCGGCAATCAACGTTGCTGAACGCTTGTCATCATGCGGCGTTACATTGAGTTTCGACGGCTTGATAAGATCTTGCCAATTCTTCTGGATCACGGAACCTTTTCCTTCACTTTGGAAGCGCGTGACATATCGGTCCGTCGACCCTGGTCTCGCGCCCTCGATGAACAAACATTTCGCGCCCTCGCCCGTCGGCGAGAGACACGTCTTTCACTACGCTAAAAATTAAACGCGACGACGCTTGCGCGGACGGCAACCATTGTGCGGGATCGGCGTCACATCACGGATCGATGTCACGGTAAAGCCCACAGCCTGCAAGGCACGCAAAGCCGATTCACGACCCGAACCCGGACCCGTCACTTCAACCTCAAGTGTACGCATGCCGTGTTCTGAAGCCTTACGGCCTGCATCTTCAGCGGCAACCTGCGCGGCATAAGGCGTCGATTTACGTGAGCCCTTAAAGCCCATCGTGCCCGCTGACGACCAAGCAACTGTGTTGCCTTGTGCGTCAGTGATGGTGATCATCGTGTTGTTGAACGACGCATTCACATGCGCAACGCCCGAGACGATGTTTTTGCGCTCTTTACGGCGAACGCGTGTTGTTTCTTTTGCCATAGTCTTGATCCTTCATGCGCGCCCGTTGTGCCAGGCGCTGGGGATGGGAGGTAATGATTACTTCTTCTTGCCGGCGATCGGCTTCGCCTTGCCCTTACGGGTGCGCGCGTTGGTGTGTGTGCGCTGACCACGAACCGGCAACTGACGACGATGACGAAGGCCGCGATAGCAACCCAAATCCATCAGACGCTTGATGTTCATCGACACTTCACGACGAAGATCACCTTCAACGAGGTAATCGCGGTCGATCATTTCACGGATCTGAAGCACTTCCGCATCGGTCAACTGATTGACGCGACGCTCAGCAGGAATTTTCAAAGCGGTCGTGATTTCTTCGGCCTTTTTCGGGCCAATGCCGTGGATATATTGAAGCGCGATAATTACGCGCTTTGCGGTCGGAATATTGACGCCTGCTATACGGGCCATCGTCCATCTCCATGTCGGCCAACGCGATCATCGGGATCGATCAGCGGGTTACAGATACCGCGCGTCCGGTGGAGGCCGGCCCCTGCGCGGGGCTCTCTTCTCAAAACAAAACGGCCCTAGCGACAGCCCAGCGGACTATCCCCAGCGCCTTGATCAAGAAGCGAGTAGCGGGTGATTAGGGGAAAGCGGGGGGTGAGTCAATGATCAGTCCCTTATTTTGATTATCATTTTTGCTGTTGATCGATCCCGCGATTGATGATCGAGAAGAGCATAGCCTGCTTAACACGTTCTTGATCGAGCTTGCCTGTTTGGCCGAGCCAGTAAGCGACATCCGCCCAATTCCAAAGTGGGCTCTCGGACGTCACCCGCGCAACCGGATGAGGAAAGCCCTTGCCCCTCTGGCCCGTTGCATAAAAAGAAATCGCCGCCTTCGTCAGGCCTGACCGCTCAGCAATGTCAGACAAAGATACCAGTGGTTCAGGTTCAACGCGGATGACGCGCGCTCCTGTCTGGTTCACTTGTTCGATTGCAGAATGAATAGCCTCTTCTAACGCTCTGGATTCACGAGAAAAATCAATAATGATGACGCCCTTTTGATACGCGATCGTGGCATCATCACAACCTGCGTCGTAAAAGCGACGTTCAAAGGCTTCATCGGTCGGATCAAGCCCATCGGCAATAATGGTGAACTCGTAGAGCGCCATCTTACGCCTCGCCAGAATGCGGACAACGGGCAATTGCACGAAGAATTTGCCGCGCATGATTTTCAGGATCTCGGGGCGTTCCGTTCACGCCGATCTGACAGCCATCGCGATCAGAATGCGCGCAAAAAAGGCGCCCCCAATGACCCATATGCCGCAAAGTCCAACCTCTTGCCTCGGCATGGCGGACCGCGTCTTCAATCGATTTGTGCGGATGACGGGTGCGCGCCACTGATTTGATGCCCATAACATTTTTGTTAACAAATGTCAACACAAAACGCTACAGAGCAACTCTCACTATGGCGCTCGAAAGGCTAGAAACTTAGCCCAAAACTTTCGCGATTGATGCGGAGACGGCATCCACCGCCTGCATCCCGTCGATCTTGGTCAGCTTGCCGGCCTTCTCGTAGTAAGGCGCGACAATCGCTGTATCCCGATTATAGGCCTCAAGGCGGGTCTTGAAGACGTCCGGATCATCATCCTTGCGGACCGGCTGACCGGCTGCCTTGGCTTCCGCTGCGCGGTTGACGATACGGGCCACAAGCTTTGATTGGTCGACTTCAAGTTCGATAACCGCATCGAGCTTCAAGCCTTCAGCCTTCAGCATCGCATCAAGCGCTTCGGCTTGCGCAACCGTGCGCGGAAAGCCGTCAAGGATGAAGCCCGTCTTGGCATCAGCTTCGGCAATGCGATCCCGGATAATGCCGACAACGATTTCATCGGACACGAGGCCGCCCGACTCCATAACCGCTTTGGCTTTCAGTCCGACTGGGGTTCCAGCCGCAACGGCTGCGCGCAACATGTCGCCAGTGGAGAGCTGCGGGATGCCGTATTTTTCAACCAGTCTGGTCGCCTGAGTGCCTTTACCGGCGCCGGGCGGTCCGAGCAGAATGAGCCTCACCGTCTTCCCCCCTTCAATTTGGACTTCTTGACCAGCCCTTCATATTGGTGGGCGAGCAGATGGCCATGGACTTGCGCCACAGTGTCCATCGTTACGCTCACAACAATCAAGAGCGATGTCCCGCCAAAATAGAAGGGAAGCGCCGCCTGGGATACGAGCAATTCGGGTAACATGCAGATGATCACGAGATAGCCTGCACCCAACACGGTGATACGCGAGAGAACCTTGTCGATAAATTCCGCGGTGCGCTCGCCCGGGCGAATACCCGGAATAAAGCCACCCTGCTTCTTCAAATTGTCCGCTGTCTCTGTCGGATTAAAAACAATCGCGGTGTAGAAGACGGTGAAGAAGATGATGAGGCCCGCATAAGCAACCATGAACAACGGACGACCATGTCCGAGATAGGTTGCAATCGCGCCCAACCATCCCGACGCGCCGGATTGTGCAGCGAAACTCGACACGGTTGTGGGCAACAACAAAAGCGATGACGCGAAGATCGGCGGAATAACGCCTGAAGTATTGAGCTTCAATGGTAGAAACGATGTCTGGCCTTCATAGACACGATTGCCGACCTGACGCTTCGGATAATTGATCAGCAAACGGCGCTGTGCACGTTCCATGAAAACGATGAAAGCGATAACGGCAAACGCCATCACAACAATCACCAGGATCAAGAAAGACGAAATCGCACCCTGTCGACCGAGCTCAAGCATATTCGCAATCGCGCTGGGCAAACCCGCAACGATACCCGCGAAGATAATCAGAGATGTGCCATTACCAATACCGCGTTGCGTGATTTGTTCACCAAGCCACATCAAAAACAATGTGCCACCAACAAGCGTAATTGTCGTTGAAAGGCGGAAGAACAGGCCCGGCTCAAGAACCACATTGGTCGAGCCTTCAAGACCAACCGCAATGCCCCAAGCTTGGAATGCTGCGAGCACTACCGTCAGATAACGCGTATACTGATTGATAACTTTACGACCGGACTCGCCTTCTTTCTTCAACTGATCAAGCTGCGGAACAGCCGATGTCAAAAGCTGAATAATGATCGACGCAGAAATATAGGGCATGATCGCAAGTGCGAAGATTGCCAAACGTCCAACAGCGCCACCCGAGAACATGTTGAACAAACCCAACATGCCTTGTTGTTGTTGTTTGAAAAATTCAGCAAGCGCGACAACATTGATGCCCGGCAACGGAATATAGGTTCCGATACGGTAGACAATCAGCGCACCCAACGTAAACCAAATGCGCTTCTTCAACTCGTCGGCTTTTGCAAGCGCGCCGAAATTCAAATTTGCCGCAAGCTGCTCCGCTGCCGATGCCATTGCTGCTGCCTTTCCCGCATACCGTTCTGAAAGAAAAACCGGGCTAACGGAATTTTTTATCCGCCGCCCGGCTTGTCACATCTACTTGGCGTCAACCCAATCTAGGGTTTGGCCGCCGAAAATCAAGCGGAGGCTTCCGCGCCACCGAGGATCTTCACTGAGCCGCCAGCCTTCTCGATCGCCGCTTGCGCTGTCTTTGTGACGCCGGCGACTTCAACGGCGATCTTCGCCTTGAGTTCACCCGAGCCCAAGATACGCACGCCATCAAGCGCACGCGAGCACACGCCTGCAGCCACCAAAGCTTCAATCGTTACAGGCTTTGATGCGTCAAGCTTCTTCGCATCAACTGCTGTTTGAATCCGGCCGATATTCACTTCGTTGAAGTGCTTGGCATGGATGTTCGTGAAGCCGCGCTTAGGCAGACGACGATAGAGCGGCATCTGACCGCCTTCGAAGCCCTTGATCGCCACACCCGTACGAGCCGTTTGACCCTTCACGCCGCGACCACCGGTCTTGCCCTTGCCCGAACCGATACCGCGACCAACGCGGATACGGGATTTCTTCGAGCCGGAGTTATCCTTGATACCATTGAGTTTCATAGCGTCCTCCTCACTTACCGTCGACGACGCGAACGAGGTGACGAACCGCATGGATCATGCCGCGCACTTCAGGAGTGTCCAGCAAGGTCGAGCGGCGATGAAGTTTGTTCAAACCCAAACCGATCAATGTCTGACGTTGTTCAGAAATGCGGCGGATCGGGCTGCCGATCTGCTCGACAGTCACTGTCGAGGACGCGGCTTTGGTCGTTGCTGCTTTAGCCATGAGATCTCGCTCCCTTATGCGTCAGCGCCGGCACCATCCGTGTCACCACGGCGGGCTTGCAATTGGGAAACTTTGAGACCGCGACGAGCGGCAACCGTGCGGGGGTTGTCCTGATGCTTCAACGCATCAACCGTTGCACGCACAAGGTTGTATGGGTTCGATGAACCGAGCGACTTCGACACAACGTCATGCATGCCGAGCGCTTCGAACACCGCACGCATCGGGCCACCGGCGATGATACCGGTACCGGCAGGCGCTGCGCGAAGAACGACTTTGCCCGAACCATGACGGCCCGCCACGTCGTGATGCAATGTGCGGCCTTCACGAAGCGGAATGCGCACAACAGCACGCTTAGCAGCTTCTGTTGCCTTGCGGATTGCTTCAGGAACTTCGCGTGCTTTGCCGTGACCGAAGCCGACGCGACCTTTTTGATCGCCGACAACAACGAGGGCTGCGAAACCGAAACGACGGCCACCCTTCACCACTTTTGCAACGCGGTTGATGTGGACGAGACGATCCACAAATTCGGAGTCGCGCTCTTCGCGGTCGCGATCCTTACGTTCTCTTGGTTCTCTTGCCATTTCAGGCCTCTCACTAAAAACGCGGGCCGGGACCGACCCGCTCGCTTCGAGTTAATGGGGGCAGAGCGACCCGCCCCCGATGATTAAAATTCCAGTCCGGCTTCGCGCGCCGCTTCCGCGAGCGCTTTGACGCGACCATGATACATGTAAGCGCCACGATCGAACACGATCGCTTTCACGCCTGC
>Ga0129336_10002502_pt1 | contig 11353 bp, 14 predicted proteins | sample CPB6_02_DNA_FD_96878 | JGI IMG/M metagenome (GOLD analysis project Ga0129336, IMG submission 96878) | Freshwater to marine salinity gradient microbial communities from Chesapeake Bay, USA - CPBay_Sum_0.6_0.2_DNA | ecosystem: Environmental > Aquatic > Marine > Coastal | place: USA: Chesapeake...
CTGAAAGCGGCTCAGACCGCTGAGGCTCCGTTCTGATGACGATCTACGATCTCAGCCAGGAGCAGATGGCGTTCCTTGAAGGCATGGCAGCTGAACGCCGGAAGGTGATCATGGCTCGGGGTGCGACGTCGGTCGGCACCCCTCGACGCGACACGGACGACGTGCTCGGCCTGATGGGCGAATACGCGACGCTGATCCACCTGAAACTGCCGATCTACCAATGGCATGCATTGTGGAGCCGTGACCTTCCCGATGTCGGCACCTGGGAGATCCGGACGAGACGCCGCGAAGGTGACCCGATGGGCGTCAACGAGTCAAAGCTGAGAAGCGTCGATCCACGGCAGAAGTTCATGCTGTGCTACGCCTCCATCGAGTACGCAACCGTCCGCCTGGTCGGCTGGGCGACAGCGTCGGATGTGCGACAGCGCGGCGAACTTGTCACGACGTCGGACGGTTCTCGCTACTACCGGCTTGACGCATCGCTGACGTTCCGGCCTCCTCGACGAGCAGAATCATGACCGTTTCCGAAGCCGAGTTTCAGTCGCAGGTCATCGAGATCGCGTCGTTACGAGGATGGAAGATCGCACACTTCAGGCCAGCACAGATCCGCCCAGGACGCTGGGCAACACCGATCCAAGGAGACGCCGGCTTCCCCGACCTAGTGCTCGCTCGACCTAAGTTCGGCGACCTGATCTTCGCCGAGCTGAAACGGGAACGAGGACGCTTGTCCGCCGGGCAGATCGCATGGATGCGAACTTTGATCGCCGCCGGCGCAGAAGCCTACGTCTGGTTCCCTTCCGATCTACCCGACATCATCAACCGACTATCAAGGAGCAAAACATGATCCGCCGCACACCTCGACCAGAGGCGAACTGGACGGTGATCCGCAACGAGGTGATCGCCGACCCGAAACTGTCATTCAAGGCCACCGGCGTCCTGATCTACATCCTGTCCAAGCCCGACCATTGGAACACCTCGACCGCCCAGCTGGCAAAGGTCAAGAAAGAAGGCCTCGACGCGATCCGTACTGCGCTCACCGAGCTCCGCCACGCCGGCTATGTACGGACACGCCGCTACCAGGACGATCGAGGTCGCTGGCAATACGAGACCGAAGTGTTCGACACTCCACAGCCTGTGAACAACCCTGTGGCTAACTCGTCCACTTGTCCACCACCTCAGAGGGATTATCCCCGTGAGGAAAACGCCTCTGTATTAGTAAAGACTCAACAAGTAAAGACTATGAAATCGTTGGCATCTAGTAAGACAGAGCGACGCCACCTATGTGGACAATGCCACGGACAAGGCAAGACAATCCACGACGACACCATTGTCACCTGCTCAACCTGCAACGGAGACGGAATCGGCTAATGGCAGGCAACCCGATCTACAAAGACCCCAGATGGAAAGCCCTACGCCTCGAGGTCATAGCAGACGAACCAATCTGCCACTGGTGCCACCGCCGACCCAGCACCCAGGCCGACCACGTCGTCGAGTTAGATCGAGGAGGCGACCCCTTCGACCGAACCAACCTCGTCGGCAGCTGCGCCACTTGCAACGCCAGCCGAGGAGCTCGACACGTCAACCGCAAAACCGCCCTCCGAACCCAAGCCCGACGCGAAGCCCCAACACGTTTTCCAAACACCGACACCCCTCACCCCGATGCCCCATCCTCGTTCTCTCTGAACGAGACCGAACCAGCCCGAACCGAGGCGAACCGAGTCGGATCGAGCGGTGATTGGGTGGGATCTGCCCCGAGGCTGGTGACGCCGGTAAAGGCGTCCGGGTCGTATGGCTCGGAGGTGGCGTCGTTCGCGGAGGCGATTTACGGGATCACGCTGATGCCCTGGCAACAACAGGTGATCGACGACCAGCTCTCGTTCGGCGACGACGGTCGGCTTCTGTTCTCGAGTGCTTTGACGTCAACGGCCCGTCAGCAAGGGAAATCCGTGGCCTTGAAGGTGCTGGCCTCGTGGTGGGCGGTCGGCATGGCGGCGAACCGAGGAGAGCCACAGTCGGTCGTCCTGGTCGCCAACGAGTACGAACGAGTCTCGGTCATGTTCCGCGAAATGGAACCGGTGCTCACCGAGAAGTTTGGAGCCAAGTCCTACAAGTCGTTCGGACGCGAAAGCCTCACGTTCCCCGACGGCTCGACGATTCGGCTAGCAGCCGCAACCGACGGCAAGCACGGCTACTCAATCGACTACCTGCTTCTCGACGAGATCTGGCAGATCAAGCCGTCCGTCGTCTACCAGGCATTCAGGCCGGCGATGATCGCACGACGCGACTCCCAGATGTCATGCTGGTCGACAGCCGGTGACGCCGGCTCAACCGTCCTCCAGCAGATGCGAGCGCAAGGCATTCAAGCGATCGACTCCGGCGAAACCGGCAGAATGTACTTCTGCGAGTTCTCACCTCCGGCTGGGATCGATCCGTCCGATCGACGCTGGTGGCCCGCGGCGAACCCTGCCCTCGGAATCACCGTCGACCACGCCGCCCTCGAGGACGCATGGAACTCCATCCCACGAGCCGAGTTCGTCCGAGCACACCTCAACCTTTGGCAAGGAGCGAACGACTCCTGGCTTCCACCCGACGTCTGGGACGGCCTAGCAACCACCGGCGAACCGCCGACCGGAGGCTTCCTCGCCGTCGACTCCAGCCTCGACGAGAACCGGATCGTCGGCGTCCGAGCAGTCCGCGCCGGCCTCGAGGTGATCGTCACCGTCGCATTCGTCGTCGATCGACAGACCGCCATGTGGACCGAGATCGCCAAAGTGCTCGACGACACCGACGCACAACTCCTCATCACACCCGGCTACGAACCGCTCGTGCCACCCGATTATCGGAGACGGACCGAGATCGTCGGCTACCGCGAACTCAAAACCATGACGCCGATCGTGCGCCGCGCAATCCTCGACGGACAGATCCGCCACACCGGCGAAGTGTCCCTCGCCGAACACATCAACCAAGCCGTCATGGTCAAAACCAACGACGGTGCACCATTGTCCGCACAGAAGTCCCCAGGCCCGATCGAGCTCGCCCGTTGCGCCGTGTTCGCCGCCGGACGAGCACTCGCACCCGTCGCACGAAAAAAGGCTGCGTTCGCCACCGGCTGACATGAGTAGACCTCACCGGAGAACGGTGGGAGAATCCGGCGTATGGCGTTCGGCAAGCAGAAGCAGAAAGCGGCGTTTGCGTCCGCACCGCTCAAGGCTGCTGCCGGCTCCGCCGCCCAGATTGGTCAGTTCTACACCTATTCAGTCGGGAACAGAGAAGAACTGGCCCTGAGCATTCCAACCGTCGCACGGTCTGTGCAAATGATCGCTTCGGTCGTGGGATGCCTCGGACTCAAGCATTACACGCTCCAATGGACCGGCGAAGAATACGAGGAGATCTACCTCGAGCTTGAACAATGGATGCGTCAACCGGATCCCAAGGTCACCCGTAACTTCATCATGAGCAACACGTCCACGGACCTCATGCTCCACGGCTCGGCCTTCTGGTACGTCACCTCACGCTCGAGCGCCACCGGCAGACCGCTTTCCTTCCAATGGCTTCCGGCCTCAATGGTCGCCCTGGAGGACCAGCAGACACCGCAACGATTCGGCCCGTCCAGCGACGCCACGTTCAACGGCATCAAGCTTAACATGGACGACGTTCTTCAGTTCATCGCCCCGACCCAAGGAATCCTCTACACCGGACAACGTGCGATTCAGACCGCGATCAAACTTGACCGCGCCGCCGACCGCTTCGCCGTCAACGAGATCGCAGCCGGCTACCTCCAGCAGACCGACGCGTCCGAACCGATGTCCGGCGAAGAACTCGCAGAGCTCGCAGCCGCATGGTCCGCAGCTCGACGCAACTCGGCGATCGGCGCACTCAACTCGGTCGTCACGTTCAAGGAGTTCACGTCCGACCCGTCCAAACTGCAACTCGTCGAATCACGACAGTTCCAAGCGCTTGAGCTGTCCAGGCAATGCGGCATCCCTCCGTATTTGCTCGGCATCGGCGTCCCCGGATCGTTCACCTACCAGAACGCTCAACAGGCCCGGCAGGATCTCTACCTCTTCGGAGCCAAAGCCATACTCGACTGCATCCAAGAGACGCTCTCGTCGTCGTTCTGCCTACCTCAGAACCGCTACGTCAAGTTTGACGTTGAGGACTATCTCTACGAAAACTCGCTCGCTGACGTCGAGGTCGAGGACGAAGCCGACGTCCGCATCAACGAAGGAGGACGCCGATGATCCGGCTCACCGCACAACTCGTCACGCTTGACGCCGCCGAAGGCGACACCCCGTCACGCACCATTACCGGCCTCGCCGTCCCGTGGGACACCGTCGCCACCCTGTCCGGTGGTGAGCAAGTCAAGTTCCTCAAGGGATCGCTTCGCGAGGACGGACCGGCCCCGAAACTGCTCGAGTTCCACGACGACACCCGAGTCATCGGCGTCGTTACCGAACGAGTGTCAACCGACGAGGGCATGATGTTCTCAGCCAAGCTCGCACCCACCCGAGCTGCCGACGACAGCCTCGCCCTACTCGCAATGGGCGCACTTGACTCCGTCTCCGTCGGAGCCGTGCCCACCAAGTTCAAGCGCACCGCAAGCGGCGTCCTCGAGGTCTCCGAGGCCCGATGGCTGGAACTGTCCGTCGTGACAGTCCCGGCCTACGCCGACGCCCAGGTTTACTCAGTCGCCGCCTCAGCTGAAGAAGCCGAGACGATCGAACCCCAGCAAGAAGAATCCAACACAACCCAAGACTCCGAGGAGGAGAACATGGAAGCCCAGCCCACCACCGTCGAGGCGGCAGTCGCCACGACCCCGATCTACGCGAGCGCCAAGCGCGAGTTCACCATGCCGAGCGCCGCCGAGTGGATCTCCGCACAGCTCATCGGCGGATCGTACGCCGCCAACTTCAACGCCAACCTGCGAGCCGCCGCACCGGACGTCACCACGTCCGACCTCGACGGCATCCTGCCCCTGCCAATCGTGGCCCCGATCTACTCGGGGATCCAGGGCCTGCGCCCTGTGTGCGATGCGATCGGCGTTCGCGGACTTCCCGCTGGAGGCAAGGTGTTTATCGTCCCCAAGATCACGACCCACACGTCGATCGGCGGACCTGCAACGCAGAACACCACCATCACCGCCGGCCAGTACATCGTCGACGACATCCAGGTCACCAAGGACATCTATGGCGGCTACGTCGAAATCTCAGAGGCCTCACTCGATTGGACATCGCCCGAAGTGCTGCAGGGCTTGCTCGAGGACATGGCGAAGGAATACGCCATCGCCACCGACAACGCCGCCGCCGACGCGCTCCTGTCCGGCACGTCGCAGGCCACCGGCAACGTCGCACCGACCGACCCGACCGACTGGATCGCCAAGGTGTACGCCTGCGCAAACACCATCCTCAGCCAGGGCAACTACCTGCCCGACCACCTGTTCGTTTCCGGCGACGTATTCGCACAGCTCGGACAGCTCTCGGACAGCTCGGATCGACCGCTGTTCCCACAGGTCGGCCCGATGAACGCCTTCGGCTCGATGACGCCCGGATCGCGTGACGCCACCGTGTTCGGTCTCCGCCTCGTGGTGGACACCAACTTCGCCGCCAAGACCACGATCGTCGGAGCCGCCGCCACCGGTGCGTTCCGAGTGTACGAACAGCAGAAGGGTGCGATTTCCATCGACAACCCGTCGCAGCTGTCGCGCACCATCGCCTTCCGTGGCTACTTCGCGCCGAAGATGATCGACGCCACCAAGTTCATGAAGATCCCGCAGGCCTGACGCACGGCAACGCAGAAGGACGAGGGCACCCGACATGGCGACCTACACAGTCATCGAGCACATGAGGCTCGACGACTACGCCGTCATTCAGACCCTCGAGGACACCGAGATCGTGGTCGGACAGACCATAACGCTGTCCGGCCTCGGTCACGGCCTGAACGGTACGCACACCGTGTTCGCCGTTCCGACGTTCCTGTTTGATGGCGTCGACAATCAAGGCGACTTGATGTTCGACACCAACGTCATCATCCCGAACCAACTGCTCTTTTACGACGCCGGCGATGACCTTGAGCGATCAGCGGCAATCCCCAACGGAACGTTGACGTGGAGCATCTCGTGCACTTGGACCACCTCGGCCCTCGTGACCGAGTTCCTCGGCATCTCCGGTGCGACCGCCAACGACACCGCCTACATCGCCACCTGTGTTGCAGCTGCGAACCAATGGTGCTTCCGTCGACGTCAGCAAGCCGGCTACTACGACAGTCCCACCACGGCCCCAGACGCATCCGTCCAACTGGGAGCCACGTTGTATGCCTCGGCTTTGTACAGGGAACGAGGCTCGGTCGACTCCTTCCAGTCGTTCGAGACAATGTCCGTCGGCGTCCCCACCCTGACGAACGGTCGCATCATGCAACTGCTCGGAGTACGCAGGAGCCAGGTGGCATGACATGGCAGCAACAGGAATGTTCGCGGAAGCGATCACCGCAGTCGCGAACGTCATCACCGCTCGAGGCTACGTCCCCGTCACAGACCCTCGGAACGCACGGCCCCTCACCGTGCTCATCGAGCTCCCCACGTTCGACGCCTTCACCTACAACGTCGGCGACATCACACTCACGATCCGAGTCCTGGCACCGCCACCCGGCAACCAAGACGCCGGCGACTACCTCCTCACCGCGATCGACGCTCTCATGAACTCGTCGCTCGCAATCACCGGAGGACAACCAACGATCGCTCAGATCGGCTCGCAAGAACTGCCGGCCTACGACCTGACCGTCCGAATCTCCAGCAAACGCAACTAACAAAAGGAGCCAACAATGGCGACAACCACATTCCTGTCCAATGCCACCGTGAACATCACCCAGGGCGCAACCACCGTCGACATTTCCGACCAAGTTCGCAGCGCGACGATCACGGTCGGCTACGACTCGCTCGAGACGACCGCAATGGGCGACACCGGACGCAAGTACACGCAAGGCCTCCAAAGCGTGTCCGTGTCCCTCGAGTGCTACCTGTCCTACGGCGGCAGCGGATCCACCTCAGAGATCGAAACCTTGTGCTCGTCAATGGTCGGACAAGGCAACACCACCCTCACCATTTCCCCATCGGGAACCACCGAGTCGGCGACGAACCCCGAGTACACCATCACGAACGCAATGCTCGCCTCGTTCAACCCGATCGCGTCGACGGTCGGCGAGCTTGCGATGGTCACGCTCGATTTCGTCGGCGGCACCTGGGCCCGAGACATCACCTGATCCGCCTTCCTCAGCTAGGTAGGATTCGCCCATGATCGGAATGACAATCCAAGTCGAGATGAACGACGGCGAAGTCCATGAAGTCCCCGTGACCTACGGGGTGGCCTGCAAATGGGAGGATTACCACCCGAACCTCTCGTGGTCTTCGTTCCTCGAGGACCCGAAGTTCAAGCCGATGGCCTACCTAGCTTGGGAAGCAGTCAAAGCCGCAGGGATCCCCGTCAAGCTGTTTACGCCTTGGCTTGACACGATCGCCGGAGTCAAGTTCATCCCAAAAGACAGAGCAGAGAAGCAGGACAAGTCACCCGGCTGATCGCCACGCTGGCCCTCCGAACCGGGATCGCTCCCAGCCTCCTCTGCGACACAGACCCGGCGATCGTCAACGAGATGATCCGCCAACTCAACAAGCAGGACAAGGAAGCAGAGAAGGCCAGACGATGACGATCGAGATGAAGGGACTCGGCGAGACGCTCCGCGATCTCGGCAAGATTGAGCCGGACCTTCGCCGCACCCTCAACCGCGAAATCCGAACTGTCATCAAGCCTTTGGTCGAGGACATCAACAGCCGCATCCCGAAAACGGCACCCCTGTCCGGCATGAACCACAACGGACGCACCGGCTGGAACAACCGCAAGACTGCCGTCATCAAGATCGACGCACGACGACCTCGACGCAACGTCAACGCAACCTCTACCACCAAGCCGGTGTCCGTCGTCCGCATCATCACTCGAGGAGCACCAGTCGCAATCGTCGACATGGCAGGCAAAGCCGGCGGCACAAAATCTCGACGCGAACCCAACTACCAGCGACCGAACTTCGCCGACGCAATACCTGGAGACGCATCCAGGTATATGTGGTTCCAAATAGAAAACGAACTCGGCCCCGTCATAGCCGAAATGGAAAAGGTCGTCGCAGATGTTGTCCGTCAAGCCAACCGTGAACTTATGAAGGTGAGGCTGTAATGGCGATCCAGATTCCCATTATCACGTCCCTTGAGGACTCCGGCATCAAAGCCGCCAAGGCCGCATTCAACAATTTCAAGAATGCTGTTAACAACGCCGAAGGCGGCATGAACAAGTTCAAGGCTGGAAGCAAAGCAGCCCTCGACGCCGTCAAAGCCAACGCCGCCACCTTCGCGATCGCCGCCGGAGCATCCATTGCCACGTTCGCAGTCAAAGCCGTCGGCAAGTTCCAAGACGTCGCCCTGGCAGCCGGAGAACTATCAGACGCCACCGGCCTGACCGTCGAGGAGGCATCCAGGCTCGCCGAGGTCGCCGGAGACATCGGCATCGAAGCGTCATCGCTGGAAACCTCAATCGGCAAAATGAATAAGCAGCTCGGCACCTCGCCCAAACTGTTTGAGGAGCTTGGCGTCCAAGTGGCCTACGCCCGAGACGGATCCGTCGACGCCAACGAAACGTTCCTCAACGTGATCGACCGGCTAAACGGCATCAAAGACCCGGCAGAACGTGCCCGAGTCGCGTCAGAACTGCTCGGCAAAGGCTGGCAATCCATGTCCGAGCTCATCGCCGGCGGATCCGACAAGCTGCGAAAATCCCTCGATCAAGTGTCCGACGCCAAGGTCATTAACCAAGAAGAACTAAACAATGCTCGCGAGTACCGGCAGAACATGGACAACCTCAAGGACTCGTTCGACGACCTTGCGATAGCACTAGGTCAAAACCTGGTGCCCATCCTGGCGGAGACCGTCGGCTTCTTGGCTGACATTGTCGGCCTCGTAGACAAGGCGCTTAGTCCGACCGGCGACGTCATCGCCAAAGAGTTTGGAGACCTGTACGACCTGGCACAAGCAGCAGAAGCGGCTCGAGAGGCTTACATCGGCTACTACGACTCGCGCATCCGAGCCACGGACGCCAACAGGTACATCAGGGACTCAATGCAGGAGACCACAGAAACGGTGTACGACCTGAACATTGCCTGGCAACGAATGCTCGACACCATCGACGAGACGCGACAGATCAACGATGTCCGCGACGCACTCGACGACGTCAAAGAAGCAGCCGCCGAAGCGTTCGCCGATCCCAGCAACGTCCGAGAATACCAAGAAGCCGTCAACCAGCTCATCCTCGAGATCGCGCAACTGGCGTCCACCGTCAAAATGACCAACGAGGATCAAAACACCCTCAAGGTGCTCGTTGACACCGGACAACTTGAGCGAGCCGTCAAGCTCATGGCGATCATCAAGACAGGTCGAGGCCGCGTCAGCCTTGGCGAAGCCGTCCAAGCGATGACCGAGAACGAACTGTTTCTTGGCACCCTCGGCATTCCCGGTTTGGCGACCGGTGGGCCCGTGTCGGCTGGCGGCACCTACCTTGTCGGTGAGCGTGGCCCCGAACTCCTCACCCTCGGATCACAGTCCGGCTACGTCACTCCGAACCATGCGATCGGCGGCAACATGACCGTGAACGTGACAGTCACGTCCGCCGATCCGAACGCGGTCGTCGCCGCGCTCCAGCAGTACGTCCGACTGAACAACCGTCTCCCAGCGAACGCAATCGGCTAATGAGCTCCGTCGAGTGGGACATAACAATCGGCGCAACGTCATACACGTCGATCACTCAAAGCCTGTCGTTCTCCGTCGGACGCTTTTCATGGTTCAATACACCGACCGGAAATAACTGCACTCTCACCGTCCGAAACAACACCGGACAGGCCGCCACGATCGCCGAGGGCGACCAGATCATTATCAGCAACGACTTGTCAGCGATCGAGATGTATTTCTACGTCGTTGAGGTGACGTATCAGGACGACATTGCGGTCGGCGCATACACCGCGACGATCACGGGCACCGATGCCATCGGCATGATGTCCCTGTTCTATGTGAATGATGATCCTGTTATCGGCTATACGAACGCGATCTATCAGGCCGGACTTCTCGCCCAAGAGGTTTACCCGTTTGAGCCGCCGTACCCGCCCGCAACACTGATCAACGGTCGTGCGACCGTTTCGGATGCGTTCGATCCGACGACCATCGGTCAGCGTGTTGTTGACCTTCTTCTGACCGAGAACTCGACGTACTACTACGACGGAGCGACCTTAGAGTTCCGCACCTCCGCCGCACCTTCCGCGTCCCTGTTCACGTTCGGCACGAATGCCTCGACGAAACTTGTCTATGACGGACTGACCCGAAAACTTCCGAACGCGAACTATCCGAACGTCGTCAATCTCACCTCGACGACCGTCGGCACGACTCAAGCCGTCAGCGCATCAAACTACAAGCGCAACTACAACCGCCAGGTGCTGTTCAATAACACGGCCCAACAGCAAGCACAGACCGACTACTACGCAAACGTGTTCGCCGAGGAGGAACTGTACGCCGACGTTCGGTTCAACGACAACGCTCAAACAGACACACGGATGACCGAGTTCCTCGACGAACTTTCCTCGATGTCCGGCAAGACGACGACCCTCACTTACTATTCACCCTATTACGCCGCGAACACGACGGTCACGATGGTCGTCGAGGGTGCGACGGTGTCCGCAATACCCGGTCGGACACAGTTCACCGTTTATCTTTCGCCGGTGACGATCTATGACTTGTTCACTCTGAACTCGTCCACGTTCGGTATTCTCAACACAAACAGACTCGGATGGTGACCTAATGACAGTCTCCCCTAACACAGACTTCACGTCCGGCGACGTACTTACCGCCGCCCAAATGAACAAGTTCCCTCGCGGCCTGATGACCGATCTGGTCACGTCAAGCACGACGGACACTTCGGTCACCGCCGAGGAGGTCATGTTGACCGTCACATGGACGGCAGTTGCAAACCGGAATTATCGAATCGTCTACATTGAGCCAGCGTTGTCCGGCACGTCGATTACGTCAGCAACGTTTCGGCTTCGTTCGGGAACAGTCACCGGCACAGTCCTGAACTCGACCGTCGTCGCGATCTCGTCAACGAGCCTCACGTTTTCCGGCTTCGTGGAGTCAATCGCCCCGATTGCCGCCGGATCACAGACGGTCGTCGCCACCTTGCAGTATTCGGCAGGAACGGGAACCGCGACCCGATCTGCGACCCGTCTTGCCATGCTGTACGTCGAAGATGTAGGAGCCGCCTGATGATCGTCGCCATCA
>Ga0129336_10002503_pt1 | contig 11350 bp, 9 predicted proteins | sample CPB6_02_DNA_FD_96878 | JGI IMG/M metagenome (GOLD analysis project Ga0129336, IMG submission 96878) | Freshwater to marine salinity gradient microbial communities from Chesapeake Bay, USA - CPBay_Sum_0.6_0.2_DNA | ecosystem: Environmental > Aquatic > Marine > Coastal | place: USA: Chesapeake Bay...
CATCTGCTCAGTGAAGTCGAGCAAACGTGCTCGCACGTCGTGGTGATGAACCATGGCCATCTCATCTACTCCGGGACCGTTGCGGATGTGCTGGCGGGACGAAGCGGCCTACGGCTCGAGGATGTCTTCCTCGAGCTCGTAGGTGAAGGGCATCGGGTGGACCAATGACGACGACTACGCCCGCGACCGCCTACGTCGCCCGGGACACCCTGACGATTCGGGTCGAGATGGTGCGTCAGCTGCGCCGCCGCCGCACACTCGTCGCCTTCGGCCTCGCCCTCGCACTGCCCCTCATCGTCGTCGCGGCGGTCAAACTAGGCCCGCAGTCCCGCGGCTTCGGCGATGGCGACCTCGACCTGGTGGGTCTCGCAACGGCAGGTCCCTGGAACTTCACCCTCACAATGCTGCTCTTCTCGTCAGGCTTCCTGCTCACGATCATCGCCGCGATGTTCCTCGGCGACACGATTGCCAGTGAGGCATCGTGGTCGACGATGCGCTACCTGCTCGCAGCGCCCGTGCCACGACGACGCTTCCTCCGCGCCAAGATGATCGTGGGACTCATCCTCACGGCGATGACTCTCGCCATACTCGTGATCACGGCCTTCCTGATCGCGCTTGTCGTCTTCGGATCCGCGCCCCTGACGAGTCCACTCGGTGGGTCCTTCGACGTCGCGACCTCCTGGGAGCGCCTCGGGATCGTCACGGCGTACATCGGCATCCAACTCCTCATCCCGGCCGGGATCGCCTTCCTCATGAGCGTGCTCACCGACGTACCCCTGGGTGCGGTGGGCGCGGCCGTCGTCATCGTGATCGTGCTCAACATCATCGATGCCATCGACGCCCTCGGTGATCTACGCCGGCTGCTTCCGACGGACTATGGCAACGCATGGGCGGGAGCTCTTGGTCAGCAGATCTCGTGGGATGACATGGCCATCGGTGCGTCGTATGCGGTCGTGACCTTCGCCGTGCTGGCGGGGATTGCCATCCTGCGCTTCGATCGCAAAGACATCCTGTCCTAGTCCCCGTCGGCCGACTTCACGGTCGTGTCGCGGGGTGCACTGGCGTCCGTGTCCCTCTGCCAGGATGTGCCCCTATGGGGAGGGCATATGTCTACTGCTGCGCCGAGTGAGAGCACGGTCGTGCCGAAGCGCGCGGGCATCGTGCTGGTGGCGCTCATTCTCGGCGCCATCGTCGCCAATCTGAACCTCAGCGTCGCGAATGTCGCGCTGCCGGACATCGGCAAGGCGCTCGATGCGGGCCAGACGGAGATCAACCTCATCGCGATCGGCTGCACCCTGGGCCTGGCGATGTCCGTGCTCTATCTCGGCGCCCTCGGCGATCGGTATGGCCGCAAGCTGATGCTCCTGCTCGGCATGGCGCTCACGCTGCCGGCCAGCGCCATCTCGGCTTGGGCCCCGGATGGGGTGATCCTCATCGGTGGACGCATCTTCACCGGCGTGGCCGCCGGCCTCGCCTATCCCACGACGCTCGCGCTCATCACCGCACTCTGGGGACCGGGCAAGGCCCGGGTCAAGGCCATCGCTCTGTGGTCGGGCATCGGCAGCGGCGGCGCGGTGCTCGGTCCCGTCATCGCGGGCGCACTGCTGGAATGGTTCTGGTGGGGGTCGGTCTTCCTCATCGCCGTTCCCCCGGCCGTGATCGCCTTTGTGCTGGTCTGGAAATTCGTCCCGGCGCATGTCAATGAGTCGACCGAGCCGGTCGACAACCTCGGCGGAATCTTGTCGATCGTCATGATCGCCACACTCGTCCTCGGTCTGAGCACCATTGCCGCCCCCGGACAACTGCTGCCGTCCCTCGCGATGATGGGTCTTTCGCTACTGGTGGGGGGCCTCTTCGTGCTCAGGCAGCGAAGGGCACGCAATCCGCTCTACGACCTGCACTACGCATCTCGCCGCCTCTTTTGGGTGGCTGCCGTCAGCGGCATGATCGTCTTCGGCTCCCTGATGGGCTCACTCTTCGTCGGCCAGCAATTCCTGCAGGATGTCCTGGAGTACTCCACCCTGTCGGCAGGGCTGGCGATCCTCCCTGCGGCCTTCATGATGATGGCCGTATCCCCGATATCCGCGCGCCTGATCAATGCCCTGGGCTCGCGCGACACTCTGCTCATCGGATCGGGCCTCGTGGTCTCGGCCTTCGTGATCATGCTCCTCCTCTGGGGGGAGAGCACGCCGTACTGGCAGGTCGGCATCGCCTACGCGCTGGTCGGTGCCGGAGTCGGAATCGCGCTCGCACCCGCGTCGCGCGCGCTCACGAGTTCGGTGCCCGTGGACCACGTGGGCATGGCATCGGCGACCTCAGACCTGCAGCGCGACCTCGGTGGGTCGATCATGCAGGCCCTGCTCGGATCGCTGCTCACAGCCGGATACGCGACCGCCATCCTCCGACAGATCGGCGAGAGCTCCGATTCCACGCAGATCGCCGCATCGACGGAGGCAACACTCCAGAAATCGTTCACGAGCGCCACCGCATTGAGTCAGCAGTACCCGCAGTACTCATCCGAGATCGTCGCTGCGGCGCGCGAGTCGTTCTTGGCCGGTGCCAACTGGGCCTACGCGGCCGCGATTGCGGCCGGCCTGGTGGCGGTGGTGCTCGTGCGCTTCGCGTACCCCGATAAGCAGGGCGAGATCGCGCTTCTTCACCAGTATGCGCAGCAGGACGCTCAGGGAAGCAGCGTCAATAGCTGAAGGGCCACGCCTTGAAGTAGTTGCGCAATCGAAGCCATAGCCCGTAGAGCCCTCGAGGCTCGAGGATGAGGAAGAGAATGATCAGCAGGCCGAAGATGATGGTCTGCAGTTCGAAGACGTTGAGCAGGCCGCCCTCGCCGATGCCGCCGAAGCCGGGAATGAAGCCGGTCAGCGAATTGACGAACTTCGGCAGCATCACGACGAAGACGGCACCCATGATGGATCCCGAGATCGTGGCGAGGCCGCCGATGAAGACGACGGCCAGGAAGTCGATCGACAAGAAGATATTCCAGGTCTCCGGAGAGATGCGTCCGATGACGATCGAGAGCAGTGCACCGGAGATCCCGGCATAGAACGATGAGACCGTGAAGGCCAGAGTCTTGGTCCGCAGGAGTGACACTCCCATGACCTCTGCTGCCACGTCACGATCACGTACAGCCGCGAAATTGCGGCCGAAACGTGAGCGGACGAAGTTGCGAGCGCCAAAGGCCATGATGAGGAAGATGACCAGGCATGCGACGTAGAAGATCGTAAAGCGATCGATGCGGTAGCCCAGGATCGTCTGGTTGGAGAAGAGATCGAAGCCAAGGAAGACCGGCTCGGCGGGTGCGCGTCCGACTCCGGCGCCGCCCGTGATGGGCTTGGCCTCCTTGAAGATGTGCTCACCGATGAAGACCAGTCCGAGGGTGAGGATGGCCAGGTAGAGCCCGCGCACGCGGGCGGCGAGCGGGGCGAGCACGAAGGCGACGAGCGCTGGCACGAGCCCCGCGAGCGGGAGCCAGATGACCATGTCGAGGCCGAGGCCGATGACGTCGCCCTGGGCTTCTCCGCCCAGTACGGCGGCGGTGTAGGCCCCGACACCCATGAAGAAGGCCTGGCCGAGTGAGACCTGACCGGCGTAGCCGGTGAGGATGTTGAGTCCGATTCCGCCGATGGCGAAGATGAGCACCGTCGTCAGGAGCGCGACCCAGTCGCGCTGGAGGAAGAACGGGATCACTGCCATGGCGATGATGCCGACGATGACCCAGTTGCGCTTGACGCGCGTATTGAAGATTCGCATCTCCCGCGCGTAGCTGGTGAAGAGTTGCGGGCGACCGCGAACAGTGCGCTCTGAGGCCTTTGTCACGCTGGTCATACCCGCACCACCTCCTTCGTGCCGAAGAGGCCATAGGGCCTGACCATGAGGACGATGATCATGATCAGGTAGGGGACGATGACATCGAAGTTGGCGCCGAGCCACGGGGCGTAGAGCGGCTGGTACGTGCGGGTGAGGGACTCGGCGATGCCGATGATGAGTCCAGCGGTCACCGAGCCCTTGATGGAGTCGAGGCCACCGAGGATGATCACGGGGAGCGCCTTGAGTGCCACGAGCGCAATGGTTGTTTCGACGCCCGAGCTTCCGGCCGTGAGCAGCGCCCCGGCGAGGGCGGCCATCGCTGCGGCAATGCCCCAGGACAGCCCAAACATCCGACCGACGTTGATGCCCTGGGCGAGGCTGGTCTCCTGGTCGAGTGCGGTGGCTCTCATCGCGAGGCCGGTGCGCGAGCGGGTGAGGAAGAGACCGACGATGCCGATGGCGACGAGCGCGATGATCAGCCGAGCGATGTCGATCGTGAAGACGGTCGCCCCGGCCACGCTGATGGTGTTCAGGCCGAACGGGTCGTTGACCGTGAGCAGCTCAGAGCCGAGCAGGCGCCCGGCGAGGATGAGCAGGATGATGAAGACACCGACGGTGACAGTCGCAGCCGAGAAGGCGGGTCTGCCGACCATGGGTCGTAGCGCCACACGCTCGATCACCATGCCGATGATCGCCATCACGGCCATCCCCAGGAGCACGGATAGCCAGAAGGGCAGCCCGATCGCATTGCCGAATGATCCGGTGAAGAACGCGCCCAGGATCATGAGCGCTGGAGTGGCGAAGTTGATGACGCCGGTCGCGCGGTAGACGATGACGAAGGAGACGCCGAGGACGGCGTAGAGGCCGCCCAGCCCGAGTCCGCGGATAAGGGATGAGATCAGGTCTTCCATGACCTAGGCCTCCACGTGCTCGACGACGATGACGTCGCTCTGGTCGCCGCCCGGGAGCCGATCGGCCCCGGAGTACATGTCCTCGATGAGTGGGCCGAACGACTTCGTCAGAGCGGACCGCTTGACCTTCTGGGTCGCGGTGAGCTCGCCGTCCTCGTGGTCGAGAGCCTTCGTGAGCATGCGGAACTTGCGGATGTTCTCCACGCGCGCTGTGCCCTCGTTGACCTTCGCGATGATCCCTTGGACCAGTCTGAGCACTTCCTCACGCTCGGAGAGGTCGCGGTACGTGGTGTAGGGGATGCGCTTCGCTCGCGCCCAATGGCCGACGGTGTCCTCTTCGATGCCGACGAGGGCGGTGAGATAGGGACGCTGGTCACCGATGACGATCGCCTCGCGGATGAAGGGCGACGCCTTGAGGGCGTTCTCCAGCTCCGAGGGTGAGATGTTCTTGCCACCGGCGGTGATGATGATGTCCTTGATGCGGTCGACGATCTTCAGATGGGTGCCGTCCACCCATTCCCCGACGTCTCCGGTGTGGAGCCAGCCGTCGGCATCGACGGTGTCCGCTGTGGCATCGGGTTTGCCCCAGTAGCCGGCGAAGGTGCCTGGGTGGCGCGTGAGGATCTCGCCGGTGCCATCGGCGAGGACGACCTCGACGCCGGGATGGGGCTCACCGACGGTGCCGAGTTTGATGCGGCCACGCCGGTTGCTCGTGGCTACGGCGCTGTTCTCGGTCATGCCGTAGAGCTCGTTGATGACCACGCCCATCGTGAAGAAGAAGAAGAGCACATCGGGTGAGATGGGCGCGGCGGCTGATGCGGCTGCGCGCACGCGGCGCAGCCCGACGCGTTCACGGAGCGCGCGGTAGAGGAAGACGTAGCCCACGCCGTAGCGAATCCGGCTCCAGAGGGTGTGCTTGCCACCGTTGGCAAGCATCGACTTTGCGATGCCGTTGCCCACGCGCATCCAGATCCCGTAGTTGAGCTTCTTGATGCGGGACGCTGCGGCCATGCGGACCTCGACCGCTGCCTTGAGCTTCTCCCAGATCCGGGGGACCGCGAAGAAGAGCGTCGGCTGGACCTCGCGGATGTTGACCGTCACGGTGTCGATCGACTCGGCGAAGTGGACGACCGCACCGGAGACGGCGTTGGTCCACGTGGTGACCGCGCGCTCTGCCACATGGCACAGCGGGAGATAGGACAGGATGACGTCGCTCGGGTTGGGTGGCGGGTCGTAGAGGCCGCCGCCGTCCACGATGACATTGCTGGCGAATTCGACGTTCGCGTTGCTGAGCATCGCGCCCTTGGGCGGTCCCGTCGTGCCCGACGTGTACACCAGCGTGACGATGTCGGTGGGTTCGGCCTGACCGGCGATGCGCTCAAGCGCGCGGGGATCTGCCTCGCGGTGCGCGTGGCCTCGGGCAATGAACTCTTCCCAACTCATCAGCTTCGGGTGCGAAATGGTGGCGACACCGCGGGGATCGAGGTAGACGATGTGCTCGAGTGACGGGCACTCGGCCTCAATGAGCAGGGCCTTGTCGACCTGCTCCTGGTCCTCTGCGATAAGGATGCGAGCACCGGAGTCGGCGAGAAGGTAGGCCACCTCGGGTGCGGGATTCGTGGGATACAGGCCCACGGTGATGCCGCGCACGGAGTTAATGCCCAGGTCGGCGAAGAGCCACTCCGGCCTGTTCTCCGAGTGGATGGCGATCCTGTCCCCGGGATCGATGCCGAGGGACAGCAGCGCATGCCCGACGAGGCTCAACTGATCGGCGTAGTCGGCCCAGGTGATATCGCGCCAGATGCCCAGGCGCTTCGCGCGCATGGCGACGCCGTCGGGGGCAGTGCGAGCACGCTGCTGGACGGTGCTCACCAGGGTCCATGTGCCCGTGATGGGCTCGGCTACGGCTGTCACCGCATCTCCTTTCCGGCATCCGTGAGTTCCTCGCCAAGGTAGGCGCGGATCACATTGGGGTCGGCCTGAACCACGGCGGGAGTGCCGAGCGCGATGCGCTCACCGAAGTCCAGGACCAGCACGCGATCGGCAAGGTCCATGACCAGACCCATGTCGTGCTCGACAAGGATCATCGTCACGCCCATCTCGGCTCGTACGTCGAGGATGAAGCGCGCCATGTCCTCGGTCTCCTCGACGTTCATCCCGGCCACGGGCTCGTCAAGCAGCAAGAGGGTCGGATCCATGGCCAGAGCCCGACCGAGTTCCACACGCTTCTTCACGCCGTACGGGAGCATGCCCACGGGGAAGCTTCGGTGGCTTTCGATGTCGAGGAAGTCGATGATCCGCTCGACGACCTCGCGGTTGGCGACCTCCTCCCGCTTGGCCTTCCGGCTGAAGAGGAAGGCCGATGCCACCGAGTAGTTCATGTGCAGTGCCCGGCCCAGCATGAGGTTGTCGAGGACCGTCAAATTGTCGAAGAGCTCGATGTTCTGGAACATCCGCGCGACCCCAAGACCGGCAATGTGCTCGGGTGACTGCCCAATGAGATTGGTGTCACGAAAGAGGATCTCGCCCTGCTGCGGCTTGTAAACGCCGGAGATGCAGTTGAAGATCGACGTCTTTCCCGCGCCATTAGGTCCGATGATGGCGAAGAGTTCGCCCTGTCGGACATCAAAGCTGACATCGCGAATCGCTTGGGTGCCCCCGAAGGACAGTGAGATCCCCTCGGCTCGCAGGAGAGCCTCCGTGCTCAACTCAACCACCGCTTCCTTCTCCGGTACTGCTTCACATCGCGTAGCGAGCCGCGCTCATCGCCTCGCAATCCGAGGTAGAACTCACGGATGTCGTCGTCCTCGCGCAACTGGTCGGCGGGCTTGTCCATCACGACCCTGCCGGTCTCGAGGACGTAACCGTGGTCGGCTATCGAGAGGGCCATCGAGGCGTTTTGCTCGACCAGCAGTACCGATGTGCCGGACTCCTTGATCTGCACGATGAGATCTCGAAGCTGCTGGACGATCTTGGGCGCGACCCCCAGGGAGGGCTCGTCGAGCAGGAGGTAGCGCGGCTTCGACATGAGCGCGCGCCCGATGGCGAGCATCTGCTGCTCACCACCGGAGAGGTAGCCGGCCGTCTGCTTGCGGCGCTCCGCGAGCACGGGGAACATCTCGTAGGCACGATCGAGACCCGCCGCAATGTCGGCGCGGGATGCCGTGTGTCCGCCGGCCTTGAGGTTCTCTTCCACGGTGAACTCGCGGAAGATGCGACGACCCTCCATGACCTGGCCGACGCCGGCGGTGACGATCTTGGGTGCCGGAAGTCCTCCGAGGTCATCGCCATCGAGAGTCACGCGCCCCTTAGAGATGCGGCCGCGATGGACGTCGAGCAGGCCTGTCATCGCCCGGATGACGGTGGTCTTGCCGGCCCCGTTGGGGCCGAGGAGGGCGACGATCTGGCCCTCGGGGACCTGGAGGCTGACCCCCTTGAGGACCAAGATGACGTCCTCGTAGACCACCTCGAGGTTCTCAACAGCGAGCACCTGGGCCTCTCCTCCCTCGACGTGCGCGTCCGGCGGGCGGCGGAGCCGCCCTGACGAACTGATCCAGCGGGGTGGCGAAGCCGCCCCTGTCGGAACGGACCGCCCTGATGCCCAGCCATCTTGCCAAGGTTTGGCCCAGGCGCGCGCGGAACTTCCCTGCGGAACGTCGGAATCTTTGACAGAGTGGGTCGACGGGGCCGGGGGGTCCCGTCGTAGACGCCGCTGGTTTGGCGATGGCTTGAGGAGGAGACGTGGTTTCCAAGCGCATGGCGAAGGTCCTTGCAGGCGCGGGGGCTGCTGCCCTGGTGCTCGCAGGATGCAGCGGAGGGGGTGGCGATGCCACGCCCACCCAGGAGTCCTCATCCGACGGAGGCGGCCCGTCTCCCCGCGACGGCATCGTCTTCGACATCGGCGTCACCGAGGAGCCGTGTCCTGAGGCGATCAACCCGGACAATGGCTGCATCTACCTTGGCGTGCTGTCCGATCTCACCGAAGGTCCCTTCGCGCCTCTGGCGACCCAGGTCGTGACTGGCCAGCAGGACTTCTGGACTTATGTCAACGAGCAGGGCGGCATCTCCGGCTTCGACGTGAACATGGCGGCGAACACACGTGACAACAAGTACGACCCCGCCGTACACAGCCAGGAGTACCGCGCCATCGAGCCCAACATCCTCGCTCTCGCCCAGACGCTCGGTACGCCGCAGACCCAGGCGATCCTCGGAGACATGGAGGCCGACAACGTGATCGGCGCACCGGCATCCTGGTGGTCGGGCTGGCAGTTCCCGGAGACCGATGGCGGCGTCATCCTGGAGTCCGGCGCGTCGTACTGCATTGCCGCGATGGGAGGCCTTGACTGGTGGGTCGAGAACAAGGCTCCGATCACAAAACTGCTCGCTGTCGGCTACCCCGGCGACTACGGCGGTGACTATGCCGCTGGCGCTGAGAAGTGGGCCGGGGCTACCGGCGTCGACTTCGCGGGCGTCGTCGAAACGGCACCCAATGCTGTTGCCGGCAATCAGGACGCGGCGGTGTCGGCGATCATCGAGTCGGGCGCAGATGTCGTGGCCGTGGGTGTCGGCCCGGCTGAGGTCGCGGAGATCATCGGCAAAGCGGTCGCTTCGGGATTCAAGGGACAGTTCCTTGGTGCCGCTCCCACCTGGAACCCGCTCCTGCTGCAGACCGCGGCTGCGCCCGCACTCCTCGCGGCGTACACGAACGTCGGGACGACCGGCTCCTTCGGGACTCCGTCCGCGGCGATGGACGCGATGCAAGCCCAACTCGGTGAGGGAGTTCTCCCCGCCAATGACGGCTACACCTACGGCTGGGTGTGGCAGTACCCCCTGAAGGCCGCACTCGAGAAGGCCGCCGCCAACGGTGACCTCACTCGTGAGGGTCTCGTGGCCGCCGTTCAGGGTGGTGTCGAGGTGGACTACGAGGGTGCACTGCCCAACTCGCTCGTCGGCGGCCCGCCCGCCGACGTTGACCGCTCCGTGTCGATCAACATTCCTTCGGAGGATGCCGCCCTCGGCGTCGAGACGCTTCTCGTCGGATACGTCGGCAAGACCGCGGCGGCCTACGACTACAGCGCTCCCTGCTCGGGTGCGTGATCGCAAGAAGATCCTGATCTGCAGTGAGTCAGGGGGCGGACCCGCAAGGGTCCGCCCCCTGACTCGTCTCCACCGGCGTTAGTCTCGTGAGGGTGAGCCTGCCCGAGAATCCTCTCCCCACTCACGACGCTCCAGGCACGGTCAGGTTGCGCCGTCAGGTGAGTCGGGCACGCACGCTCGGCATCGTCACCCTCGTCCTGGTCGTGCTCCTCGGGGTTTGGTCGGTCGTTGGCATCGCCTCTCTCACATCGCAGGTGTCCTCACTTGAGGACAAGATTGACGCCCTCAGTGCTCGCGTGAGCGCTCCCAGTGCCGCGGCCGACGGTGCCACGGCACCGCAGGCCCAGTCCGCGCCCTCCGCGGCCAGTGCCCCAGAGGCTCCCGCCGCGCCAGCGGACGTCGACGTGCCCGCCGGGGTCGACAAGGCGGGCGCCATCGTCGTCGGCGATCCCGAGGCTGCGAAGGTCGTCGAGGTCTACGTCGACTACCAGTGTCCCTACTGCCAGAGGTGGGAGGCGCAAATCGGCACGGCACTCATGGAGCGGGCCCTTCAGCCGGGTTCCGGCCTGGCAGTGCGGCAATACAACATGGCGTTCCTCGGCGAGGCCAATCGGAGCCTCAGCCCGCCGGCTGCCTCCGCGCGCGCGGCGAACGCTGCGGCGTGTGTGCTCAATGCCGACGGCGTCGAGGCCTTCGTGAGTTTCAACACCGCGATCTTCGCGCTTCCGGCAGGGCAGGATCCGGCATCCCGCTTCGATACTGCGTCCCTCCTCTCCCTTGCCAGCGGCGCGGGCGCGAGCGATGAGGCTCTCGGCTGCATTGAGACCGGCACCTTCATCCCGTTCGTCTCAGCCACCACCCAGGGTGCCTTCGCGAGAGGCGTGACCGGCACTCCAACGGTGCTCGTCAACGGCAAGCCGCTGCAGGATTCCTTCGGCGACCCGCAGTTACTGTCACTCCTCCAGATGTGACCGTCGGGTCAGACCATGCGCTGACCGGCGAACGCTGTCGCATCCCATGCGTAAGTGCTCTAGTGGACGGATGCGACGACTCCTTGTGCTGGCAGATGACCACTCCGAGGGTGCGAGCACGGCATGGGACTGGGTCTGCGCCCAGACGTGGCCCGACTGGGATGCCGAGATCGTCACCGTCGTAGATGTCGACGTGCCCGGCGCTGCCAAGGGGGAACCCTGCGAATGGGAGCCCGCCGTACGCCGGGTGCCTCATCGCTCGACCCGGCTCGGAGAGGTGCGCCATATCCGTGCTCCCGGTGACGCTCGGGTCGTCCTAGGCGCCGTAGAGGCTGACCTGCTGGTGATCGGCCCCCGAGGTGCGGGGATTGCGAAAAAACTTCATCTCGGCAGTGTCGCCGAGTGGCTGATCAATTGCCCGGCGAGCCCCGTGGTCATCGCGCGAGATGCTCGCAAGGTTGACAATGTCGTCGTCGCCGTTGACGGCTCGTCCCACTCCAGCAAGGTTGTGGACAGGCTGCGCGCGTTCCCCTGGCTGTCGCAGAGCAG
>Ga0129336_10002505_pt1 | contig 11342 bp, 10 predicted proteins | sample CPB6_02_DNA_FD_96878 | JGI IMG/M metagenome (GOLD analysis project Ga0129336, IMG submission 96878) | Freshwater to marine salinity gradient microbial communities from Chesapeake Bay, USA - CPBay_Sum_0.6_0.2_DNA | ecosystem: Environmental > Aquatic > Marine > Coastal | place: USA: Chesapeake...
CCCAGGATCATTTTCTAAAAAGAAAGCAGCCACTTCCAAAAAGCCAGTTAGCAAACCGAGAAAGAAGAAAGCGGCTAAAAAGAAATAATCCATGAAGCGCAATTATTGGGAAAATATGGCCGCCTCCTATCAAGAGGAAATTTTTGATGTCCTTCAACAAGACAAAAAGAAATTATTGGTTCGTGCAATTCGGAAATATTCACAACCAAATCAACAGGTTATAGACATTGGTTGTGCAGTAGGCAAATGGCTTCCTGTACTTTCCCCATTATTTAAAAAAGTAATTGCGCTTGATATTTCAATTAATAATTTAAAAATCGCGCAACGGTTACATCCTGCCTTTGAAAATATAGTTTATAGAAGAGCTGATATGAGTAACCCAGCGTTGCGAGTGCCCAAAGTTGAGTTTGGAATTTGTATTAACGCCATTCTTACTCCACATGCTAAAGACAGATCTGTATTTTTTAATAACCTAAAGAAGTGTATCAAAACAAATGGAATTTTGGTACTCACTGTTCCTTCCCTAGAGTCTTATCTGCTAACAAGAATTGTGCAACAACAATTTAATATCGACAGAAAAGAGTTTTCAGCGTCGATATCGGGTAAAGAAGCGGTCGTAAAATGGAAGAATCTTTTACAAGGCGTGGGTGACATCGATCAAGTACCCCATAAACATTTTTTAGAGGATGAGCTGACACTTAACCTGAACAAATCAGGTTTTCAAGTTTTGGAAATAAAAAAAATTGAATACCCCTGGACCACTGAATTTAATCGACCTCCGCGCTGGTTACACACCCCAAAGCCTTGGGATTGGATGGTAGTTGCAAAAAAAGATTAATTCAGTTTTTCAAGACCTGTGGAAAAGTTTCACTTTCTTTTTTGATCAACCTATAAGAAATTGTGGGTATGGCAAAAACAGATGAAATAGCAGCGTTATATACGTTAATTGATGACCCCGACGAAGAGGTGTTTGGTGTTGTTTCGGAGAGAATTGTCAAGTACGGCACCCCCATTATTCCAACCCTTGAACATTGGTGGGAAACGACTCCCAATCAACAAGTACAAAACCGAATTGAGAATTTAATTCATCGCTTACAGTTAAGAGACCTTCGTAGAAATTTTACAGATTGGAAGCATTCACCTCGTCCAGAACTTTTTACGGGTGCCCTTCTTTGCGCAACATTTCATTTTCCTGAATTAGCCACTGCACCTGTCATTGCGGACTTGGAGAAATTACGTAGAAATATATGGCTTGAGCTAAACAATTACCTAACACCACTAGAACAAGTAAATGTGTTTCACAATATTCTCTATGGTTATTATGGATTACGTTCCATACCCCGTGACGAGAGTAAACCTGAGCATTTTTTGATTAATAAAATAATTTCAAATAAAAAAGGAGCACAAGCTGGTAATGGTTTACTCTATTTAATTCTTTGCGAACAATTGGATTTACCCGTGCGCGCTATCCAACTTCCAAATCAATTTATCCTAGCTTATATTAAAAATGGTGAAGTTGAAAGTAATCAACGCGCAGAGTTTTTTATGGATCCAACAGGTGGTCAAATATATACGCACAAGGATATAGAAACGTATTTTAAAAGAATTAATGAACCGCTGGAACCCAGTTATTTAGAACCCTTGTCCAATACAGGCACGATTGCCAAAGTGATTGACGAATTTTCCTCTTCCTTTAATTCGTTAAATGAAGCCCAGAAAATTATCGAGCTCCAAGAACTATCTGCCTTCTTGAAAAGTTAGTTCATTACAACACAAGATTCCACCCGTCGCGATACTCCCGCTTTACAAACTGGTTTGCCTCGTCAAAATTAGTTACACGCATAGAGGAAGCATCCCATAATAATTTCTTACGACCCAAGTACTTATCTTCCCAGCCTTTCAATTTTGGATTTTTTATCATCCAACTCCGTATCGCAAGATTACCCATCAAAATACTTTCGGTAAATGGACCAGCATACTCAAAAGGTGAACTAGTAATTCCATTACCATACCCTGCAATGCAAGCATTAACCCATTGTTGATAATGGCCCTCAGGTACGCGTGTAAGCGTTTGTTTAGGCAAAGTTGTTTCTTTCATCAGACGGGTTGGTAGCAACCTTGGATTGGCCCCATAACAATCTAACAACATCTTCCCTTTTGTTCCAATTAAAAGAACTCCCCCATCCCAATTTCCAAATGGTTCCTCAGGAGATAACTCCTCTGGACGTGGAGGTAAAAGTCCGCCATCATACCAAGAAACTTTTATTGATCCATTTCCATCCGTTCTTGGGTAATGTAAATGAATTATGGAAGAAGGTGGGCATGCATCTGCGTTGGGCGTATCATTCCACATCTCTCTCCAAATTGTTGCAACACTACACTCTGCAGAAGAAGGATACAGGATGGGTAAAATTCGATAAATTGGATCCATGATATGACAGGCCATATCACCCAAAGCACCAGTACCAAAAGCCCACCAACCTCTCCAATTGAATGGCAGGTAAGCAGGATTGTAAGGAATTTTTTTAGCAGGTCCTAACCATAAATCCCAATCTAATTCTGTAGGCACAGAATACTCGCCGGTTGGAGTGGGAATTCCCTGTGGCCATACGGGTCTATTTGTCCATGCATGCGCCTCCACGATATCTCCAATAAGACCCGCTTGGTACATTTCTTTTGCAGTGCGCACCCCATCTCCTGAACCGCCCTGATTACCCATTTGCGTAACAACCTTGTATTTTTTTGCCGCCTGTGTTAAAATTCTTGCTTCATAAATATCGTGTGTCAATGGTTTTTGAGTATAAACATGTTTTCCTAATTGCATTGCAGCTAAGGTGGCTACGGCATGGGTATGATCAGGTGTGGAGATGGTACATGCATCAATAGTATCCTTTTCATTTACCAACATTTCACGGAAGTCCTTATAATAATTTGCTTTTTCAAAAGACTTTCGAGAACGAGCAGCTTGTCTATCATCCACATCACATAAAGCAACGATATTAACGTATGGGCTTTTAGCGATACTTGCTAGATCACCAGCACCTTGTCCTCCTACTCCAATTCCTGCCACATTTAGTTTATCACTTGGTGCAATAAATCCATTTCCAAGAACGTGTCGAGGAATTATGAACCAACCTGCTGTGGCAAGTGAAGTTTGCCTGATAAAATCTCTTCTGTTTTTTGAAATGGGAGGCATATTATAGATTTTAGGTAGCTATTTACTTTAAGTAACTGCTTTCAAAGGCAAGGGGTAATAATAAACGAGTAGAATCAATAATCAAAACTTCTCCTTTTACTCCACCCAATAACAAACGCATGGGCTGACTTACTCTATTTTCAAACTCCAGTAAAGCCTGCCGGCACATTCCACATGGGGATACGGGAATATTACTTTCTCTGTTTTTAGATTGATAAGTAATAGCCATCGTATTAATAGGAATTTGCGGATGTTGCGAGGCAACTATACCGAGTAAAACTCGTTCTGCACAAACACCAACTGGATAAGAGGCATTTTCCTGGTTTGACCCTGTGAGAATAATTCCAGATTTTAACCTGGCTGCTGCTCCTACAAAAAAATTAGAATATGGCGCATAGGCCTCAGAGGAAGCATTTAAAGCATGACGCATCAATTCTTGATCCTCAGCGTTTAGATGCTCTTGGGAGGGAATACGTATATATTCAAATTGATAATTGTCTTTTGTCATAGATTAAGTTGGAAAAGAAAGATGCCCCTTGGAGGGGCATTTAAAGTTAAGTTATTTGATCTTTTTGAACAATCTATTCCAACGTGGACCATTTTCCCAACTAAACCAGATTAGCCAGGCTTTACCTACAATTCGGTCCTCGGGAACAAATCCCCAAAATCGAGAATCTTGGGAGCCATGACGATTGTCGCCCATCATCCAATAATAATTCATCTTAAAAGTATAGATGGCCGCAGGTTTACCATTAAGAATGATTTGACCATTTGACTTGTAAAGATCATTTTTTTCATACACCCGGATGACGCGCTCATACAATGAATAGGTGGAGTCAGTTAAGGGTATAGACCCCCCTTTAGCGGGAATCCAAATGGGACCGTAGTTGTCCTTTGTCCATTTGAAATAAGTTGTATCGTAAGGGTATACATCTCCGGAAGTTGTTCGGGGATCCATATCATTTACAGCACTGGCCTCAAAGGGCTCATCATCAGGGACAATTGGACCATCTAAAAATTTTTGCTGACGGAATTTCTCTACCATATTGTAAGGCAAATTAATCACATATCGCCCACTCATATCCACTCCAAATTCAGTAGTATTGAATTCCTCCTTCATGATTTCTGGATCTAAAGGAATGGTTGAACGAAATGAATAGGTGTACTGGGCATCAGGTGGAGGTACCACTTGTTTTCCATCAATCATCAATTGCCCTTTGCTTAGACTTAGCTTATCACCAGGAACTGCTACACATCTTTTGATGTAATTATCCGTCTTATCAGGAGCATGTATAGCAAGTGGATAAGATGTGGGGTCGCTTAATACAATTTTTCTTCCTTCGTCTATGTTCCCATTTCCCAACCTACGACAAACATCATAATAAGGATCTTTGGACTGGTATTCAGGTAAATTAATTACAGTATCACCAGCCGGAAAGTTGAAAACAACTGCATCATTTCTAGTTACAGGAGAAGCAAACCATCGGATATAAGGGAGTGATGCAATCTGTGTGTACGATTTTTTATCGGAGCCAAAAGGAAGATAGTTATGTACAAACGGGACAGCCAAGGGGGTATTAGGAATACGGGGCCCGTACGTTAGTTTACTCACAAAAAGAAAATCATTGACCAGCAAACTTTTTTCCATAGAACCAGAGGGAATTGTATAGGCCTCAAACACAAAAGTGCGCATGAGCGTAGCTGCAACAATGGCAAATACCGCCGCATCAAACCACTCTCTCCAAGATGGCTTACGATGTTGTAGCACGGCCTCTTTACCAAAAAACTTGACATCCTTTTGAGTAGACAACCAAGGGAAATAAAAAGGAGCAAGAATTGCAGCAGCACAGTGTTCGACCAATGAAAAACGTCCGAACACTTTTGAAAACTCAATAAAAATTCCAGGGGTAATAAACCAACCGATAACCGGAATAAATTGCCAAAAAACCCAATGAGCAGGTCTGCCAGCAATTTTTTGCATTAAAAAGGTATTGTAAAAAGGCACATAGGCTTTCCATGATTCAATACCTGCTTTTTCAAATAATCTGGAAAGCCCAAATGAGGGCAGTAAAACTAATAGTAAACTGACTAGGTAAACAACAAAAAAGTGTTGTAAAGGCATATTATTTTAATTGATACATAACCTCCTTCACTAACTTGACGGTGCGATTTACGTCAGGAAGTGCAGCAGCTACAAGATTTGGCGCATAATGTAATGGAGCATCCGCAGCTGTGATTCTACGAATGGGCGCATCTAAGTAATCAAATCCTTCTTTTTGAATTCTGTATGAGAGCTCAGATGAAACAGATGCAAATGGCCATTGTTCTTCAATTATGACCAAGCGATTTGTTTTTTTGATACTTTCTAAAACGGTATGCCAATCTAAGGGGCGTATAGTACGAAGGTCAATTACCTCCGCGCTAATTCCTTCTTTTTCCAACTCATCTGCAGCACCTAGAGCAACTTTCATCATTTTATTGAATGAAACCAAGGTCACATCCCTACCCGATCTTTTAACATCCGCTTTACCTAATTCAATATAGTATTCGTCATCGGGCACTTCTGATTTGTCACCATACATCAACTCACTTTCCATAAAAACAACCGGATCTTCTTCGTAACGAATAGCTTGTTTTAAAAGACCCTTGGCATCATACCCGTTACTAGGAGAAACCACCTTAATACCCGGAATATTAGCATACAGTGATTCAAAGGCAGTTGAGTGCTGAGCACCTAGCTGGCCTGCAGAGCCGTTAGGGCCCCGAAAAACAATAGGACAGCTTATTTGTCCGCCACTCATTGCCAACATCTTAGAAGCCGTATTTAAAATTTGATCTAAAGCCAAAACAGCAAAGTTCCAGGTCATAAACTCGACAATAGGACGCAAGCCGTTTTGAGCTGCGCCTACACCAACAGCAGCAAAACCTAATTCAGAAATTGGTGTATCAATAACACGCTTATAACCAAACTCTGCCAGCATTCCCTGGCTAACTTTATAAGCACCATTGTACTCAGCAACCTCTTCTCCCATCAAAAAAATGCGCTCATCTCGTCGCATCTCTTCTGTCATAGCTTCACGAAGAGCTTCTCTAAAAGGAATAATCCTGGCCATAAACACTTGATTTTAAGCTTTGCAAATGTAAGCACCCCTCTGAAGAAATCCTAAACCAAGCTAGTTTTGAATAAGAATTAACTTGTTATTGTATCTGACCAAAATATCCCACCCTACCTTTACATTCCTATGAAAAATGTTAAACTCATTGAAGTTCCTTCAGAAATTGGTGCCGGAACAAGAGGTGCCAGTCTGGGAGTAGAGGCAATCAAAATTGCAGCATTGGATTTCATGAGTAACTTTTTTATTCACTTTCCCTCCGAAAAAATTCAAACAGAAAACAGACTGCTGCACGAACCCATTGAATCTCCTTATGCCAAGAGGATTAAAGGCATGCATACCATGTATGAGAGAGTGTCAAAATCCGTTGCAGATACTATCAAAAATAATTTTTTTCCAGTCGTACTAAGCGGTGATCACGCTACTTCAGGAGCCACTATTGCAGGCATACGTATAGCTAAACCCAAAAGTAAACTGGGGGTGATTTGGGTTGACGCGCACGCCGATCTCCATACACCCTACACAACTCCATCGGGCAACATGCATGGTATGCCCATGGCTATCTCTCTCGGAATTGACAACAAAGAATCAGCTATACACGAACCTGATACTATTACGATCGAATACTGGAATAAACTAAAACAGCTCGGAAAAATTTGTCCGAAAGTACTTCCAGAAAACGTTGTCTTTATCTCACTTCGAGACTATGAAAAGGAGGAAAAAAATTTACTTGACCGTTTAGGAATTAAAAAAGTTTCTGCTAAAGAAATAAGAAGTAAAGGAGCAGAGAATGTTGTTCGTTCAATTTTTAGATACCTGGCAGATTGTACAGATATCTATTTATCTTTTGACGTTGACTGTCTTGATGCAGCTATCTCTAAAGGAACAGGGACTCCTGTTGGAAATGGATTAAGAGAGCGAGAGGCTGAGGACTTGGTTAGTAAATTCATGCAAAATAGAAAGATTTGCTGCTTTGAGATAACAGAAGTAAATCCAACGTTGGATAAAGAAAATCTTATGGCAGAAATTGCATTCAATATCCTTCAGCGAAGCGTCAACATTCTAATGATGAATTAGGTAACGTTAAAAGTTTTACGAAGACCTTCTTCAAAACTTGAGGGACTATATCCCAATATTGAGCGAGCTTTCTTGATTTGCAACCCGGTAATTTGAGGTCGTCTAGCTGGTTGATTAAAATTAGATGAATTAGTTCGTATGACTAATGATGTATCTAAACCAAGAAAGCCAGCTGTACGAATGGCCATCTGGTAGGGGGTTAAAACTTCCTCACCACAAATATTAAAGACCCCTTGTGTGTTCGCATTCATCATACTGACAATGCCAGTAACCAAATCCTCTACAAAAGTTGGCGTACGAAACTGGTCGCCCACAACCTGATAAGATTCTCCCCTACTTAATTTTTCTTGTACAATGGATAATAAATTAGAACGCCCAGTCATGGGCATACCATATACCAAAACAGTGCGAACTATTGACCAGCAGAAGGGATATTTTTCGACCCAATTTTCAGCTTCGAGTTTTGTTTTACCATAATGATTAATTGGATTACGTATCGCATCCTCCGTATAATTTCCAGCAATACCATCAAATACAAAATCAGTTGAGATATAGTTAAATGGAATTTTCTTTTCACTAGCGGCTTGCAAAAGATTAAAAGTTCCCCATGTATTGATTTGAGTTGCCAGCTCTTTTTTTTCTTCACACTCATCTGGCTTACCCATGGCAGCAGCGTGAATAATGTAATCGGGAGAAGTTTGACGAATAATAGTGATTGACTGATCGTCAGAAGCTACGTCCAGCGGTAAATAACTAAATCCATTGAGTCCATCGAAGGGAATTCTGCAATTACCCCTGCTCGTTGCTACTACCTCATGACCAATATCAAGTAGCCTTTTGCAGAGGTAAAATCCCAAAAAACCATTTGCACCTGTAACGAGCACTTTCATAGGGTAAAACTAAAGAAAACACGTACCTTCACCACTCAATTTTTTTCAGATGAACTCTAAAGTGACCCGAATTGGCGTCTTAACCTCGGGCGGCGACTCTCCAGGCATGAATGCAGCTATCCGCGCTGTTGTTAGAACCGGCCTTTTTTATGGGCTTGAAGTATACGGGATTATGAGAGGCTACCAAGGATTGATTGAAGATGACATGTTCAAGATGAATGGCCGTTCTGTAGCAAATATTATACAGCGTGGTGGAACAATTTTAAAAACGGCACGCTGCTTAGAGTTTATGGAGAAGGAAGGACGCCAAAAAGCCTATGATAATTTGAAAAAAAGAGGAATTGACGGGTTAGTGGTAATAGGGGGAGATGGATCGTTTCGAGGAGCAGGCAAACTCAGCAGTGAGTTTAATTTACCCTGTGTTGGACTAGCAGGCACCATTGACAAAGACATATCAGGTACAGATTTTACAATTGGATTTGATACCGCAGTCAATACCGCTGTTGAAGCTATTGATAAGATCAGAGACACGATGGATGCACATGATCGCGTTTTTGTTATAGAAGTAATGGGAAGAGATGCGGGCTATATCGCCCTTCACAGCGGTATTGCGACAGGAGCTGAAAATATATTAATACCAGAGAGAAAAACTGATATCAATAGTATTATAAAATCGCTCAAAGAAAAAGAGCGTAGGAAGAAAATGGTAAACCTGATTGTTGTTGCAGAGGGAGATGATTTTGGGGGCGCCAATGAAGTAAGCAAGGTATTGCAAGAAAATTTACCAAAAGCAGAAATCAGGGTATGTATTCTTGGACATATTCAACGAGGAGGATCTCCAAGTTGTATTGACAGAATTATTGCTAGCAGAATGGGATATCATGCGGTTGAAAGCCTCATGCAAGGAAGACACAATGTATTTGTTGGCATCCTTAATAACAAGATGAATTATATCCCCTTGGAGCAAGCAGTCAAAACAAAAGGAAAGATCAGTGACGAATGGCTAGACATCGTGAAAATCTTAGCAAGCTAGATTAATTAAGAAATTATGGCTAAACATATAGATAAATACCTGCATCAAGAATATGATAATGAAGCAGGAAGATTACACGCGTATAAACGAACAAAAATTGTGGCTACAGTAGGGCCTGCTTGCGATACCTATGATAAATTATTAGAGCTTGTGAAAGCTGGCGTGAATGTTTTTCGACTCAATTTTTCGCATGGTTCACACGAAGACAAAGCCAAGATTATTGAGTTCATTCAACAAATTAATAAAACACAGCCTTACAATATTGCCATTCTCGCTGATTTGCAAGGACCAAAATTGAGGGTTGGCGAATTGGAAGGCGGTTCCATTGAGTTGGTTGAAGGAGAAGAATTGTTATTTACAAATGAAAAAATTATAGGTACCAAAAGTAGAATCTTTGTTTCCTATGACAATCTCCACCAAGACGTAAAAAAAGGCGAAAAGATTCTTTTAGACGACGGAAAGATGGAGGTTATAGTACAAGAAATCACGCCTTCAAATGATGTTCGAGTTAAAGTACTGTTAGGTGGCACACTTTTACCCAAAAAAGGCGTGAACTTACCAGAGACCAATATTTCACTTCCTGCACTTACGACTAAGGATCTGGCTGACTTGGATTTCATTTTTCAGCATCCCATTGACTGGGTTGCACTATCTTTTGTAAGATCCCCAAATTGTATCAATAATCTGAAAGATCGAATTAAGAAAACTGGACATAATGCAAAAGTGATCTCGAAAATTGAAATGCCGCAAGCTATCAAGCATCTTCGAGAAATAATTAGAGAAAGTGACGGCATTATGATTGCACGTGGAGATCTTGGCGTTGAATTACCTATCGAAGAAGTACCACTTATACAAAAAGATATTATAAAAAAGTGTATCCACCGTGCAAAACCAGTTATTGTAGCTACGCAGATGATGGAAAGTATGATTGAACGCACCAAACCTAACAGAAGTGAGGTAACCGATGTTGCCAACGCAGTTCTGGAAGGTGCTGATGCATTGATGCTAAGTGGTGAAACTGCAATGGGATCTCATCCCAAATTAGTTATTGAAACAATGACTAAAATTATATTAGAGGTTGAAGCTAAAGCCTATTATTATAATAGGGATGAGATGTTGCGGCCACAAGCCCACTCTCCCTCTCTATTAAGTGATGCTATTTGTTACAACGCCTGTAAGCTAGCTGAGGACGTAAATGCAGAAGCGTTGATTGGAATGACACAAAGCGGTTACACTGGTTTTATGTTAAGCAGTTATCGTCCCAAAGCCCCCGTATATGTGTTTACTAAAAAGCGTTCACTGGTAAACCAACTCTCACTCTCGTGGGGCGTACGAGCATTTTTCTATGATGAGGAAGAAAGCCTAGACGAGATCTTTCAGGATCAAATAAATATTTTGAAGCAAAGAAGCTTTTTAAAGAAAGGAGACGTTGTAGTGAGCACCGGAAGTACACCAATACACCTACACCTTCCTACCAACGTGCTTAAAATTGCAACAGTAGAGTAAGAACACCTTAAAGCTCTCTTACTTTAATATTTCTAAATGAAACTTTATCCCCATGGTCCTGTAAACCAATGCGGCCTTCATGATAAATTCCAAATCCATTCATCTTTGCAAACTTACTTGCAGCGATTAATTTTTCCCAATTATCACCCCAAAGCGTAGTAGAAACTACATTTACGCCGTTGAGCCAAAAATCTAATTGCCCGTTGAGAGAACGAATCTCTACCTGATTCCATTGTCCAAAGGGACGAACAGATTCTTCGCTACAGGAAATTAGATCATAGAGGTCGCCTGCACGATGTTTTACAATTTTACTGTCAGGATGCCCTGCATTATCCAAAACCTGCATTTCAGGTGCTGACATCCAAGGCCAAGTATACTGGGTGCTATCTTCATGAATGTAAAACATAATACCACTATTTCCATTTTGTGCAATTTTCCACTCTAATTTCAAGTGGAAATTTTTAAAAGCCCGATCAGTAACAATATCTCCACCGTCAGCAATTTGCCAATCTTTTTTTTGAGAAGGA
>Ga0129336_10002507_pt1 | contig 11339 bp, 11 predicted proteins | sample CPB6_02_DNA_FD_96878 | JGI IMG/M metagenome (GOLD analysis project Ga0129336, IMG submission 96878) | Freshwater to marine salinity gradient microbial communities from Chesapeake Bay, USA - CPBay_Sum_0.6_0.2_DNA | ecosystem: Environmental > Aquatic > Marine > Coastal | place: USA: Chesapeake...
AACGGCAAATGGTCCGTTGCACCTTGACGAGACGCTGTCGCGTGCCAAGTTCCAGGAGATGACGGCTGACTTGATCGAGCGTTGCCGCAAGCCGTTCGAGCAAGCGATCACCGACGCCGGTCTGTCCAAGGGTCAGATCCACCACGTCATCCTCGTCGGCGGTTCAACACGAATGCCTGCCGTGCAGGATCTCGTTCAGAACCTCACCGGCAAGGAGCCAAATCGCACCGTGAACCCAGACGAAGTGGTGGCTGTTGGTGCCGCTGTTCAAGCCGGTGTGTTGCGCGGTGACGTGAAGGACGTGTTGTTGCTCGACGTCACTCCGTTGTCGCTCGGTATCGAGACCAAGGGTGGCGTGATGACCAAGCTCATCGAGCGCAACACCACCATCCCCACGCGACGCACCGAGGTGTTCACCACCGCCGAGGACATGCAGCCATCGGTGGAGATCCACGTGTTGCAAGGCGAACGCGAGATGGCGAATTACAACAAGACGCTCGGCAAGTTCCAACTCGTCGATCTGCCGCCTGCCCCGCGCGGAGTTCCGCAAATCGAGGTGACCTTCGACATTGACGCCAACGGAATCGTGCACGTGTCGGCAAAAGACCGCGCCACGAGCAAGGAACAATCAATGACCATCACCGGTCAGTCGTCGCTGAACAAGGACGACATCGACAAGATGGTGAAGGACGCCGAGGCGCACGCGGAAGAGGATCGCAAGCGTCGTGAAGAGGCGGAGATTCGCAATAACGCGGACTCGCTCGTGTACCAAACCGAGAAAGTCCTGAAGGATCAGGGCGACAAGGTGAGCGAAGAAGAGCGAAAGGCCATCGAAGGCCCGCTTGCCGACCTCAAGTCCGCACTTTCGGGCACCGATTCTGCGGCGATCAAAGAAGCTACGGAGAAGTTGATGACGGCCAGCCAAGCGTTCAGCCAGAAGTTGTACGAGGCTGCCGCCCGCGACACGAACGCTGCCGGCACTTCGGCGAGTGGTCAGACCTCGAGCGATGACGACATTGTCGACGCCGAGATCGTCGACGAGAAGTAGTCGTCATGTCGAACGAGGAGACGGAGATCGTCCCCACTGACGAGTCGACGGAGTCGACGATCGAGGAGAGCGAGCTCGACATACTGCGACGCGAACGCGATGAATTCAAGGACATCGCGCTTCGCGTGCAGGCCGACTTCGAGAACTACCGCAAGCGCGCTGCAACACAGCTCGCCGACGAGGTGGATCGCTCCAGTGGGCGTCTCGTCGAGCAGATGCTTGCCGTGCTCGATGCTTGTGAGGCCGCAGTCGCTCATGGTGTCGAAGGCGTCGAACCGATTTGGTCGTCTCTGCTTGGAACGTTGCAAAAGCAGGGGCTCGAAGCACTTGATCTGGAGGGCAAGGAATTCGATCCTGAACTCGCAGAAGCGGTGTTGCACGAGGACGGCGAGGGCGGCCCGAGTGTGGTGACCGAAGTGTTGCGCACCGGATATAAGTGGAAGGGCCGCGTGTTGCGCGCGGCGATGGTGAAGGTGAAGGGATGACCGCCCAGCGCGAGTGGTTCGAAAAGGACTACTACGCCGTTCTCGGCGTGGCCAAGGACGCCTCGGCGAAAGACATCACCAAGGCGTACCGCAAGCTCGCGCGGCAGTACCACCCCGATGCAAACCCGAACAACGCGGCAGCAGAAGAGAAGTTCAAAGAAGTCTCCGCTGCCTACGACGTGCTCGGTGACGAATCTCGACGCAAGGAATATGACGAAGTTCGACGGATGGGCCCGGGAGCATTCGGCCCGGGGGGCGGTTCGTTCCGTTTCGACCCGTCCGACTTCGGTGGCGACGGACTCGGAGACCTGTTCGGCCAAATGTTCGGCGGACAGCGCAAGCGTGCTGCGGGGCCTCGTCGCGGAGGCGACATCGAGGCAACTCTTTCGCTGCGCTTCGAGGAAGCAGTACATGGCATCACGACATCGCTCCACCTCACCGCCGACTCCGATTGCTCGGGATGTGCGGGTTCCGGTGCACGACCGGGCACCACTCCGCAACGCTGCCCCGAGTGTTACGGCCGCGGCGTTGTCGAAGACAACCAAGGACCGTTCGCGTTCTCGTCGCCGTGCCCCCGCTGCTCCGGTCGCGGAGTGTTGATCGAGTATCCGTGCGCAACGTGTCGAGGAACGGGAATCGAGCGACGCGCGCGAGAAGTAAAGGTGCGCATCCCTGCGGGCGTGCTTGACGGTCAACGCATTCGTCTGAAGGGCAAGGGAACGCCGGGTAGAAACGGCGGTCCAGCGGGAGACCTCTTCGTGCAATGCGCAGTTGCACCGCATCCCGTATTTGGTCGCGATGGCGCAAACCTGTCAATTAACTTGCCGATTACGTTCACCGAAGCAGCCTTGGGCGGAGACATTGATGTGCCCACTCTGGATGGGCCGGCGGTCACCTTGCGATTGAAGCCCGGCACGCAAAGCGGCTCGCGTCATCGGGTGAAGGGCAAGGGTGTCGCCACATCGAACAGCGCGGGCGACCTCATCGTCACCGTCAATGTCGTGGTGCCGCAATCGCTGTCGGACGAAGAACGCGAGGCGATCTCTCGTCTTGCCGACGCTCAATCGTCCTCTCCTCGTGCCCATCTCATGTCGTCTGCCACGAAAAGCGGAAAGGAGTAACCGATGAACCGTGAAACACAAGCCGTCTATGTGATCTCGGTGGCTGCCGAGATTGCCGGAGTGCATCCGCAAACCTTGCGGATCTACGAGCGACGTGGTCTGTTGCAACCCGCTCGAACACAAGGCGGTAACCGCCGCTACAGCAATGCCGACATTCGTCGCCTACAGCGGATCGCCGAACTCGCCGAAGCCGGTGTGAGCCTCGAAGGAATTCGTCAGGTGCTCGAGTTGGAAGCGGAAGTGGCGCAACTTCGCGAGCGTGTGGTCGAACTGGAGAACGAACTTCGACGCGCATCCACCGAGCGTCGCTACGAAATCGTTCCGCTTCGCCAATCGGTGACCGTCTTTGGTCGCCGCCCGAGCATCTTCGGAGGTGATGACAAGTGACACTCGATCCAAAACGCTGGACGATCAAGACGGGTGAAGCCGTCGCCACGGCAATGCAATCGGCCACTCTAAATGGCAACCCGGAGCTGACCGTCGACCACTTAATGTCGGCGATCGCCGGCCAGACCGACACCGTGGTGCCCGCTTTGCTCGCGAAGTTGGGTGTGGCCGCAACGATGCTGCGGGATCGCGCAGATGAGGCAGTCGCCAAGATGCCAAAGACCACCGGTGGCGCCGAGCCGCGAATGAATCGCGAGTTGTCGAACGTGTTCGCCAATGCGGATAGCACGCGCCGTGACCTGAAGGATGACTATCTCTCCGTCGAACACTTGCTGCTCGCGATGAACCAGCGCGTGGGAGTGGGATTTGAGGAGATGTTGCAGGCGCTGCGCGAAGTGCGTGGTTCGCACCGCGTCACCTCGCAAAACCCCGAAGACCAGTTTCAGGCACTCGAAAAATATGGTGTCGATCTCACGGCACGGGCAAGAGACGGGAAGATCGATCCAGTGATCGGTCGCGACGAGGAGATTCGCCGTGTAATTCAAGTGCTGTCACGTCGCACCAAGAACAATCCGGTGTTGATCGGAGAGCCTGGCGTGGGCAAGACCGCGATCGTCGAAGGCTTGGCCCGACGAATCGCGTCGGGAGACGTTCCCGAAGGTTTGCGCGACAAGCGGCTCGTTGCGCTCGACATTGGCTCGATGCTCGCGGGAGCGAAGTATCGCGGCGAGTTCGAAGAGCGACTGAAGGCAGTGTTGAAGGAAATCACCGATGCACAGGGTGAGGTGATCACCTTCGTCGACGAAATTCACACGCTCGTTGGTGCTGGTGGGGCAGAAGGCGCGATGGACGCCGGCAACATGATCAAGCCGATGCTTGCGCGCGGCGAATTGCGCATGATCGGTGCGACGACACTCGACGAATACCGCAAATACGTGGAGAAAGACGCCGCACTCGAGCGCCGATTCCAACAGGTGTACGTGGGTGAGCCAACCGTGGAAGACACGATCGCAATCCTGCGTGGTCTTGCCGAGCGTTACGAGGTGCATCACGGCGTGCGTATTCAAGACAGCGCCCTCGTGAGTGCGGCGGTGTTGTCGAATCGGTACCTGACGAATCGGTTTTTGCCGGACAAGGCAATCGATCTCGTGGACGAGGCAGCAAGTCGTCTGCGTATCGAGATCGACTCCCTGCCGACGGAGATCGACATGGTGGAACGCCGCATCCTGCAACTCGAAATTGAGCGAGTCGCTCTCGAGAAGGAGTCGGATCAGGCTTCCAAGCAACGCCTCGAATCGTTGAACGATGAACTTCAGGAATTGCAGCGCCAGTCGGCGACGATGCGTGAACACTGGGAGGCCGAGCGTCAGGCCATCTCGGCAATTCGGTCACTGAAAGAGGAACTGGAGTCGCTGCGAGCCCAGGTGGAGCGCGAGGCAGATCTGGAAAAGGCCGCGGAGATTCGCTACGGCCGCATTCCCGAAGTGGAGCGCCGCATCAACGACGCCACCGAGCAACTCAACGTCTTGCAATCCACCACGCGGATGCTGAAAGAAGAAGTGGATGCGGAAGACATCGCCGAAGTGGTGTCGAAGTGGACGGGTGTTCCGGTCAGCCGACTGATGGAAGGAGAGATGCACAAGCTCGTGCATCTCGAGGAACTGCTGCACCAGCGTGTGATCGGTCAAGACCAGGCAGTCGAAGCGACGGCAAATGCGATTCGCCGCAGTCGCGCGGGGTTGTCCGATCCGAATCGTCCGATCGGCTCGTTCATGTTTCTTGGACCAACGGGTGTGGGCAAGACAGAACTTGCGCGAGCACTTGCGGAGTTCCTCTTCGATGATGAAAAGGCGATGGTGCGCATTGACATGGCCGAGTACATGGAAAAGTTCGCCGTCAGTAGGTTGATCGGCGCGCCTCCTGGATACGTCGGTTATGACGAGGGCGGTCAACTTACCGAAGCTGTGCGTCGTCGCCCGTACAGCGTGGTGTTGCTCGATGAGATCGAAAAGGCTCATCCCGAGGTGTTCAACGTGTTGTTGCAGGTGCTCGATGACGGTCGACTCACCGATGGTCAGGGTCGTACGGTCGATTTCACCAACACGGTGTTGATCATGACGAGCAATTTGCCCGGCGAGCCGATCGAGTACTTCAAGCCCGAGTTCGTCAATCGCATCGACGAGATCGTTCGGTTCCGCAGCCTGACCAAGGAGGATCTCGGCGCGATCGTCGAGATCCAACTACAACACTTGATTGATCGAATCAGCGAGCGCGGCATCACGCTTGCGGTGACTCCGGCGGCTCGCATTCTGTTGGCAGAGCGGGGATACGACGCCGAATTCGGTGCCCGTCCGCTGAAGCGGTTGATTCAAAAGGTGATCGCCGACCCGGCCGCCATGCTCATCCTTGAAGGCAGGGCCAAGGAGAGCGACATGGTGACGGTTGACGTCGTCGATGGCGAACTCCAGGTGGGCGTTTCTCCTGTGCCGGTCGGCTGACAAGTCGCTCTCCGGTCAGTAGGCTTCAATTACGTTCCCCACATACGCAGGAGCGTTTGATGCCCGTAGCAGTTGTCGTAGGTACGCAGTGGGGCGATGAAGGCAAGGCCAAAGTCATCGATCTTTTGGCTGCTGAGCATGACTACGTGGTGCGTTACCAAGGTGGCCACAACGCAGGTCACACCGTGGTGGTGGGCGATCAGCGGTACGCGTTGCAGCTTGTACCAAGCGGAGTGCTCTACGAACACGTGACGCCGGTGATTGGCAACGGCGTGGTGGTGGATTTACCGACACTGTTCAAGGAGATTGACGAGCTCGAAGGACGCGGTGTGTCGTGTTCTCGCCTGCGTGTGTCGAGTCTGGCGCAGTTGATTTTCCCTTGGCACCAGTCGATGGATGCAGCGCTCGAAAACTTGCGGGGCGACACGAAGATCGGAACAACCCTGAAGGGAATCGGCCCGGCGTATGCGGACAAGACACTGCGCGTAGGCATTCGTGCTGGCGAGGTGCGCAATGCGGAGTCTTTCGCGCGGAGGATTCGGGAGCGAGCGATCGAGGCAAACCAACAACTGGTCGCCGTCGGTGGCGAGGTCGTCGATGTCGACGCGGTCGTCGATCGGTTTGCTGCACTTGGTCGGCGGCTGCTGCCTCACCTCTGCGACACGGTGAACTTGTTGCACGATGCATTGGACACCGGTAAGCGCGTGTTGCTCGAAGGGGCGCAAGCGACATTTCTCGATGTCGACCACGGCACCTATCCCTACGTCACGTCGTCGAACCCCACTGCCGGTGGGGCAAGTACCGGTTCGGGACTCGGCCCGCGCTTGATCGATCGGGTGATCGGCATCGCGAAGGCGTACACCACGCGCGTCGGCGCAGGACCGTTCCCCACCGAACTCATGGGCGAACTGGGAGATGCCATCGTCGACATTGGCCACGAATATGGAACGGTGACCGGTCGTCGACGCCGACCGGGCTGGCTTGATCTCGTCATGTTGCGACATGCAGTTCGACTCAACTCGTTGAGTGAGATTGCGCTGACGAAACTCGACGTGCTTGACACGTTCGACACCGTAAAGGTCTGCACCGCATATCGCGTCGGTGGACGACTCTTGTCGGGCTATCCAGACGATGTCACGACTCTTGGCGAGGCGACCCCCGAATATGAAGAGATTCCCGGGTGGAAGACGGAGTTGCGCAAGTGCAGGAACTACGACCAATTGCCCGAGGGGGCACGTCGGGTGGTGGAGTTGGTGGAGCAGCACATTGGTGTGCCCGTGACCATCATCGGCGTCGGTCCGGAGCGAGACGACTGCGTGGTGCGTTGATGATCGATCGGTATTCGACCCCCGAAATGGAAGCGATCTTCTCTGATGTGGGCAAGTTCTCTCGCTATCTCGAAATCGAACTGCTCGCCACCGAGGCGCAAAGCAGCGTTGGTGCGGTTTCCGTCGAAGCAGCGAAAGAGTGCAGGACGAATGCGCCGCAGGTAGACGATGAGTTTGTGCGCCGCGTGGTGCAGCGTGAGGCGATCACCAATCACGATGTCGCCGCTTTCGTGGATGTCGTGCAAGACGCAATTGGTCAGCCACATGGGGCATGGATCCATCACGGCCTCACCTCGAGTGATGTGGTCGATACGGCGTGGTGCTGGATGCTGCGCGATGCCACCGATCTGATCGTCGGCACGCTCGATGATTTGATTCGCACGACGGCTCGTCGCGCAAGCGAGCATCGCAACACGGTGATGATGGGCAGAACCCACGGTATGCATGCGGAACCAACGACCTTCGGCGCGAAGTTGGCGCTGTGGGCATTGCAGTTGGATCGCGATCGCACTCGGTTGCGCAGCAGTCGCGAATCGATCGCAGTGTGCAAGTTGTCAGGTGCGGTGGGCACCTACTCCAACATCGATCCGCGCGTGGAAGAGCAGGTGGGTTTGAAGTTGGGCCTTGCACCGGTTCCTGCCACCCAAGTGATTTCGCGTGATCGTCACGCCGAATTCGTCACCGCATGTGCCAGCCTCGGCAATACCATCGAGACAATCGCGGTCGAGCTTCGCCATTTGCAGCGAACCGAAGTGAGCGAGGTGCGCGAAGGTTTCGGAGGTGGCCAAAAGGGGAGCTCCGCGATGCCACACAAGCGCAACCCCATTTCTGCTGAAACGTTGACGGGTTTGTCGCGAGTGCTGCGCGGACATGTGACCACTGCCATGCAGAACGTTGCGCTGTGGCACGAGCGCGACATTTCACACTCTTCTGCCGAGCGGATCATCCTCCCAGATGTAGCGATGCTTGCCTTTTACATGACACGCCGAATCACCAAGTTGTTGGATGGCCTCGAGGTAGACACTGCGCGGATGCGGGAGAACATCAATGCGGGCCTCGGCCTCACGTGCTCGCAGTCGGTGTTGCTGGCACTCGTCGACGCTGGTCTCTCTCGCGACGACGCCTACCGCTTGGTCCAAGATGCGGCGTTGCGTGCACAGAAAGAGAAGCGTCAGCTTCGAGCAATCGTGAGCGAGGGTGCTGCATTTGCGGGCATTCACTCACAACTTGATCGCATATTTGACGAGTCTCGTTTGTTGCAGCATGCAGGTCGTGCCGTTGATGCTGTTGCTCATCTCGCATGAGTGCCTCGCTTCCGCAACTCGATCCGTTGCGTGACGCTCTACGCGCTCACGTTCTCCAACACTCACTGAAGCGCGGTGACTTCACGCTGAAATCGGGTCGCAAGAGCGAGTGGTTCCTCGACACTAAGCAAACGGCGTGTCGACCAGACGGCATCCGTTGTGTCGCAAGTGTCGCATTGGAGTTGATTCCTGAGTCGGTGACCGCAATTGGTGGTCTCACGATGGGAGCAGATCCCGTCGCGTTTGGCATTGCTGCAATTGCTGCCGAGAGGGGCCGACACTTGCGCGGTTTCAGTGTGCGAAAGGAAGCGAAGGATCACGGCGTTACTGGCCGCATTGCAGGCGCGTTACTTCCTGGCGACAAAGTGGCAATAGTTGAAGACACCGTGACACGAGGAACATCGATTTTCGAAGCTGTTTCTGCGGTACGCGAGTTCGGTGCCGAACCCGTATTCATCACGGTGATCGTGGATCGTGGTGGAACATGCGAGGCGATGGCGCGCGACGCAGGAATTGACTATCGACCCATGCTCACGGCACCTGACCTTGGGTATGGTTTCGGGTCATGAAACGCCTTACTCCTCTCTTTGCAATTCCGATCTTGTTGGTGGCTTGCGGGTCGAACGATGCAGGTGAAACGGCCTCCGAAGATGTCGTGGTCGACGATTCGATCGAGAGTGTCGGCGAGATGCCCGAGGTAACCGAGTTCAAGGTGGTCGTGGGTGAGAATTCTGGCCCCGATCAAACGCTCACCGTCGCTCAGGGCTCTACGGTGCGTCTCTTCTTCGTCAATCCCAACGAGGACGACGAGATCCACTTGCACGGATACGACCTCGGTGGCAGTGAATTGCCGGCGGGCGAGGAGGCAATTTTCGAATTCGTTGCTGATGAAACAGGCTCGTTTGACGTGGAGAGCCATGTGACGGGCGAAGTGCTGATGGTGTTGGTCGTCGAGTAGTTCGACGATGGAACTTGAGGCGCTTCTCGACCTGCAACCAACTGTTGGCGACTCTTTCTCTGGCATTGGGAGGGAGTATCCATGGGGCGGGCTCTTCGGTGGTCACATCGTGGCGCAAGCATTGCGCGCCGCCGCCTTCACCGTTGACGAAGAACTATTGCCGCACTCATTGCGCGCATATTTCATTCGTCGTGGCAATAACCAAGAACACGTGCATTACGAGGTGGATCGTGTTCGCGACGGAAGAAGTTTTTGTACTCGTCGAGTGATGGCCAAACAACAGAGCGAAGCAATCCTCAATCTCGAGGCATCATTCCAACGCCAAGAGAAGACCTTGGACATCTCTCCAGTCGTTTTTGCAGATGATTTCCCAGCACCGGATGCGGTGGTGGACGCAACTTGGAGCCCTCTGTTCCAACGCCGATCACTTGAAATGGGCGAAGCCTTTCTTACCTCACGCGGTGGTATTGGTCGTACCGCGGCATGGATGCGTACTTCGCAGCCACTGCGCGGAGAACTTCTGAATCGTTGTGCACTCGCATACATGTCGGATGACTTGCCTACGGAATCGGTGGTGAATGGAATTCCTCAGCTTCAACGAGCAACGGAGGAAGGCAGACGATTCAGCGCCAGCCTCGATCACACCATCTGGTTCCACCGACCGGTACTTGCACACGAGTGGCATTTGTATGAGATGTCGTGCGTTAACTACGTGAACGGTCGAGGACTTGCGCATGGCTTCGTGTTCACCGCCGACGGCGAACACGTTGCCACCGTCGCACAAGAAACACTCGTGCGTATTCGCCCCGCATAATTGCGGGTCGAAACAACAATGGTGGTCGGGACCGGCGTCGATCCGGTGACCCCGCGCTTTTCAGGCGCGTGCTCTGCCAACTGAGCTACCCGACCATGAGCAGTGCGAACACTGACTCAGCGGTCCCGACGGGACTCGAACCCGCGACCTCCGGCTTGACAGGCCGGCGTGAACTCCAACTTCACCACGGGACCAGATTCGAAAACGAAACTGATCTTCGCACCCCCAACGGGATTCGAACCCGTGCCGCCACCTTGAAAGGGTGGTGTCCTAGGCCACTAGACGATGGGGGCAAGTTGTTACTCGCCCGTTGGAAGAGCCCTACGAATCTACCAGCGGACTCGGATGATCCACTCGAGGAGCCATCCCAAATAGGAGTACAGGTGGTACTGGGGAAAGGCGGGGTCGTCCTCTTCGATCGCGGGCTCGTTTTCCTGAATATCAAGCAAGGTGCCGAGCACAAGGCGCAGATCGTTCACCGACTTCATCAGCGAGTCGAGTTCATCCTCGGTGAGCACGATCACATCGGCTTCTTCGTCTCGAACAAGTAACTCATTGGTCCGATTGAGTGAGTCGAGGCGCGATGCGAGCAACTCTCCGTGCATCAATCTTTGGTATTCCTCATCGAGTTCGGCGTCCTGGTGATACGCAGCGGGGAAGAGTCGGCGAAATCGATCGTCGCCCGTTCCGGCAAGCACGGCGTCGCGCAATTGGGTGATCAAATCGACCACGACGCGACGATCGTCCGACCGCATCGCCAAATGAAACCCGTCAGCTTCCTGCCAGAGCACATCCTTGCGCCCCATCTTCAGACGTCATCTCTCTGCATGGTCGCCCACAAGCCGTGTTCGTGCAGTCGGTAGACGTCGAGCTCCGAGCGTTCTCTTGTTCCGCTGGAGACGACCGCACGACCTTTGTGGTGTACGTCGAGCATCAACTTTGTGGCCTTGTCGCGGTCGTAACCAAACACCTTCTGCAGTACGAAGGTGACATACGACATCAGATTGATTGGATCGTTCCACACGATCACCACCCATGGATGATCCACATCGGTGGACTGTTCGTCGAACGTCTCGGGAATCGATTGGACGTCGGTCTTGCTCACCACATCAGTGTGCCGTGTCGCGCGCGGCGACGACACGACTAGTGACGGTATGTGTACTGCTCGTAGTCTTGAAGCGTGTCTTCGCTCGGTAAGCCCGTCGTTCCGTCGCGTTTGACCGATGCCTTGTTCCGTCATGAATCACGAGATTCTGGTCGTCGTTCGAAGTTCGCCGCGTACGTCGCGTTGACCAAACCGCGCATTATCGAGTTGCTCCTCGTCACCACGGTGCCGACGATGGTGCTGGCCAATGATGGTTGGCCCTCGATCAGCTTGATGCTGGCGACGGTGCTC
>Ga0129336_10002508_pt1 | contig 11338 bp, 13 predicted proteins | sample CPB6_02_DNA_FD_96878 | JGI IMG/M metagenome (GOLD analysis project Ga0129336, IMG submission 96878) | Freshwater to marine salinity gradient microbial communities from Chesapeake Bay, USA - CPBay_Sum_0.6_0.2_DNA | ecosystem: Environmental > Aquatic > Marine > Coastal | place: USA: Chesapeake...
ATGGACGATGGAGGGAAGCAACGACAACGTCAGCTGGCGCACGATTCACACCCAGTCGACTGACGCTGCAGTCACTACTAGCAGGCTCACTTACACACAGGTCTTCTATCTCAATAGGGGAGGATCATGATCGCTCAGCTTTTTAGAGAAGAGGAGGGCCAGTCCACCGTCGAGTACATGCTGCTCATCAGCGTGATTGTGATCGCGATCGTCGCAGCGGCGTACGTCTTCATCGATCCTTTCAGACAGGGTGTGCTTGATCTCGCGAAGGACATCAAGAAGATCCTCTCAGACGGAAAGATCGGGAGAGTTGGCACGTCTCGATAAATAATGATGTACATTTTATTCACCGATGAATATGAAGGATCTGAGGTGAATAGTGAACATCTTCGTCCTGAGCACAGATCCGAAAGAGGCGGCTGAGTTTCACTGCGACAAGCACGTCGTGAAAATGATCCTGGAGACGGCACAGATGCTGTGCGCAGCCCACTGGATCGGGTGGCAGCGTGAGCTAAAATCAGTGCCCGAGAAGCGGAAGGACCTGGTTGAGTGGGCAGAGAAGAACATTCCCGTTGGAAAGACGCCGCCCTGGAAGATGACGCACGTCAGTCATCCCTGCACGCAGTGGGCCCAAAGATCGGCCGAGAACTACGAGTGGCTCCTGCAACTCGGCATTGAGCTCTGCAGAGAGTACACAGTTCGATACGAAAGACGCCACAAGTCTGAGGCAGTCTACGAGTGGCTTAAGGAGAACAGGCCGCCCAAGTTTGAGGGGGCAGGCTTCACCCAGTTCGCTGTGGCAATGCCCGATGAGTGCAAGATCTCAGATGATCCGGTGGAGTGCTACAGGGAGTACTACCGGATGCGAAAGAGGGCCATGGCCAAGTGGAAGACGAGTCCTCCTGCCTGGTTCTAGCTCTTACCCTTGCGGAACTTCTTGACCCTCTCCCACTGAGCCGCGTCGACCTTCCTCGCCTTCCCTCCTCCGAGGAAAGAGTTGACCCTGCCCATCGCCCACTGGTGCTGGGATGCGCCTGGCCGGTGGCCTGTCTTCCAGGCGGCAAGTCCCTTGCGATAGACTGTCGTAAGTGCTCCCAGGGGAGAGTTGGTGAGCTCCGCCTTCTTGCGCAGGGACTTCATTATCCCAGGTCCCAGGGCCTCGCACATCGTCATCATCTCCTGCTGCTCGACGATCGCCTCAGCGAGGAGGTCAAGTGAGGTTGTGTCATACTCGTCAAGCATGCCTAGGCTGCGAATTGCGCGGCCCTCGTCCGTGCGCTTCTCCATCTTGCGAAGCTTCAGGGTCCACTTCGAGGGCTTTGTCTTGTACCGCTCTCCGCCCTTGCCGTAGTCCGCCTTCCACTGCCCCTTGGGATGGGACGTGTAGGCAGTCGCGTCGTCGTCCGCCTTTTTGGCGTGCTTCCTGATCTCGCTCCGCATCTCCTCGGCGTCTCGCGTCAGGTAGTTGCGGTTGATCTTTGGCCGCTTCTTCTTGGCCTCCTGGACGATCGCCTCCAAGATTTCGCGCTCTATGCTTGTGTCCTGTGGCATTGTCGGCCTCAGTTCTAGGTATGACCATGGCGCATCAAAGAGAGCGTAGCGCGGGCGTGGTGGTCCTCAAGTGGTCGGAGGAGGGATGGCGATTTCTTGCCCTTGAGACGGACATGTCCTGGAAGGACGGATCCTCTCGTCTCGACCTTCCAAAGGGACACGTGGAGAGGGGCGAGGACTGGCTTGAGGCCGCGGTCAGGGAGACAGAGGAGGAGGCGGGAATAGATGAGGCCAGCCTCGACTTCACGTGGGGCGCCTCCTATCACGATTGTGAGAAGCCCGACAAGGTATCGAGGATGTTCATCGCGTCGACAGCGGCCCGTCCCACGATAAGGAGAAATCCAGTCACTCGACGCAAGGAGCACACGGGGACGCTGTGGGTGCGCCTAGACGACGAGGCGACCGTCGCCAGGATCCACCCGTATCTTCGAAGCTGTATTGAGTGGGCGAGGAAGGTCGTCTCGCGCGACAGGTTACACTCAGCCCATGGCAGTGTGTCTGGGAGAGCGCGAGACACTTCTCGCGGCTGAGCGCGTCGTTTCAACAGTCTCAAAGGTCCTGGGAGAGCGGTCGCTTCTCCTCACGACCGCGGGATCCTCCACGACCGACATGGGCGGACAGGCGTCCTTCTGGTGGTCGCCATCTCGTCCAATCGAGAGGATGATACTGCACTCACTCAGGTCGCACGTCGTCTCCTGCGAGTCGCGGTATCCAGGATCAGGCGAGATCGCCATTCGCACAGCGGTGAGAGTGTCAGAGCACTGGATGGCGCAGTCTCGACTCGGGAGGCGACACGGTGAGCTCGCTGACGTCATCGATCAGGCGATCGCGTCTGTTGGCAGCGTCCCAGTTCGTCGTAGGAGGCTTCTCCTGGAGGAGGCAGTTGAGCTCGCATCCTTTGTGCCGGGCAAGGGCGGAGAGGACCTGCGGAGCTGCCTTCCCCTGCTTCCAGTTGGGACTTCAATCTCAGTGAGACTGGGAGCGGGTCAGGAGACCACCCTGCTGAGGTCGAGCGGCGCCAGATTCAGGGTTCACGCGCCTCCTGTCGCTGGGCAGCAGCCGAGGCTGACTTCTCCCAAGGTGGTGGCCGTTGACGGAACGATAGAGTCTGTCTCCCAGATCCACTCCCTGCTCACCTCCGCCAACGAGAGCGGGGAGCACTACCTGATCGTTTGCAGACACAGCGAGCCCGATGTGGACCACACGATCCAGGTCAACAATGCACGCGGGACCATCAGAGCTGTGATCGTCCACTCTCGCCTGGACGATCTCACAGTGGGCGCGCTGGAGGACATCGCAGCCTACACGGGCGCAGTCGTCGTGTCGAGGGAGAGCGGCGCGACAATAGGCTCTGCCGTTGAGAGGGCGCCATCAGTGAGGGGACGCGTCTGGCTCGATGAGGGAGTTCTCAGGGTCAGCGCGCCCGCCGCGGCCTCCCTTTCGTCGCACCTGTCCCGGCTCAGGGACGACATGGGCGCAGGAGACCAGTCTGTTCGAGACTTTCTTTCCCAGCGGGTGTCTGGCATGTCGGCGGACAGGGCAGAGGTGCACTTGGGCAGGGGAGACGCGGCTCGAAGCCCGTCACTCCTCGAGAGGATCGACACCAGCATGAGGGTCCTCGCTCGATGCGTCGAGTCAGGAGCCTCCCTGTCGATGAGAGTGCCCGTGGAGGAGTGTCCCGAGATCCTGTCACTTTGCGACATAGAGGGCGCGGAGGCAGCGCTGGTTCCCGGCGCAGGACAGGCAGGAATCACCCAGGGACTTCGTTTTGCTAGGGACCTTTGCACCCTAGGATTCTCAGTCTCGTTGGATCCTGCGTCTGGCAGCACAGCGCCGGCATTGGCTGCTGGGCTCTCCTGAGTCAGCTCCGCGAAGAAAAACTGGGCAGAGTTTACTGGCGCTGCCCAGTGTCTACAGTGACACGCAGGAGGCAGTATGTTCTCAAAGAAGACGGAGGAGAAGCCCGTGAAGGATGTCACAGCTAAGGCGGAGAAGGAGATGGGAACCATGCTCAGCAACATGGCGAACCTGACCAAGCAGAACGCTGCGCAGAACATTGTTGGCGCCCTTCGCAGCAAGCGAATCAGGGCCCAGCTGACGGACGATGAGATCAGGACCGTCCTCGCGGTCTTCGACGCCTCCGTGGACCAGAGCCTCACCTCGATCGGGTCCGGCGTTCCCCGCGCCGCTCGCTCAATCAACGGCTGATGCAGGGCGTCAAGCACCTCGTTCAGTGTCACTGCGTGCTCCCGCAGTTCCGCGGGACGAACCCGACTGTCTTTCACAAGTTCGTCGTGTTCTCTGTGATTGACGACCAGGACGCGGTGACTGAGAAAGTGGTCAAGTGTCCCAACTGCGACGCCCTCCACCGCGTCACTGAGATCGGGAAGTCCGAGATCGTCCCCGGAAAGGACGGCAGCAGCGCTGCTGTCGACGTCGAGGACATCAAGTGCCAGCTTCCCACCTCCCTCTCCGCGGTCCTCGACAGGCACAAGGTCGACGACTCCACCTACGAGCAGGCCCTGTTCTACGTGAACACGTACAACACGACCGACCCGATCGTCCTCGCCCGTGAGAGGCTGGACGACGGCAGCGTCACGATCAAGTCCCTGTGGATGAGGCCCGACAGGAGCTTCAAGATAGAGACAGCCATCAGGCAGGAGGAGTTCTGACATGCCTGTAGAGAAGATTGGAACCTCTGGCGCAGAGAAGGAAGCGGCCGAGAGCCTCAGGTGCAGGCAGGTCGTGGCGGAGATCATAAGCTTCGGCGTGAGCCAGCGTGAGATTCTTCGGATCATGCACCTTCTCTCCCTTGAGCTTGAGGACAGGAACACAATGAGCGCGCTGGTCGAGATCCTTCGGCCCGCGATCGAAGGATCAGCCGCGCCGCTCGGCGGCCTGATCGTTGAATCATAAGAGCGAAACCGTAGGAGCAAACATGTCGTTCGACGCCACTGCGTACACTGAGAACTGGGGCAAGCTGAAGGTCCTCATCGAGACCCTCGACGTTGACGTCGTGAAGAGCGTGCGCGGCAACAAGACCGCCGCTGTCCGCGTTCGTCGCGGCCTTCGTGAGGCGAAGAAGCTCGCCGCTGACGTGATCCGCGACGGGATCGTCCTCACGAAGTCGATCGAGACCAAGAAGGACTGACTCCCACAAGGGAGTCTGGGCGGGCGGGGCTCACGCCCCGCCCTGCTTATTTGGACTCCACCATCACGGGATCAGCCCTGACTTCGTCCAGTATTCGCTTCTCCAGCTGGCAGACCCTCATCCTAGTGACCCCTATGATCTCTCCGATCTGCTGGAGGGTCATTGGTCCCGCTGAAGCGGCGATAAGCGTGCAGTTGAGGCCGCCCTTGTGAGCTATCCAGTGCCTGCACGCCCTGCTGTCACAGGTCGTCCTGCACCGCAGGTTCCTCTCGTAGCAGAGCTCTCTGTCGCCCATCTCGTCGCCTCCTATGATGACACTAGGCGGTGGCCCACCCTTTTACACGCAACCGCTGGGGAAAGTTAGTTACACCAATGAGAAAGATCTACGTCCTCGACACCTCAGTCCTCCTTTACGACAGAACGTCGGTCCACAACTTTCACGGCAATGACGTCCTGCTCCCGGTCGTCGTGCTGGACGAGCTAGACAGGTTCAAGGACCGGGAGGGGATCCTGGGAGAGAGCTCACGACACGTCAACAGGTACCTGGACGGCCTGAGGAGCCGCGGGAAGCTCAGCGAGGGGGTCTACGTCGAGGAGCACGACGTCAGGATTCAGATCGTCGAGTGGGGCGAGGACAAGGGCAGTCAGGTTGGCGGATTCGACATGTCCAAGGGCGACAATCGAATCATCCTGACAGCCGCGTTGGCGAAGACCCAGTTTCCCGATCGACTCGTCGCGGTGGTCTCCAAAGACATCAACCTGAGGGTCAAGTGCGACGCGCTCGGGATCGAGGCCCAGGACTACCTGAGGGATCGGGTCGTCAGGGACAGGGAGAGCATGTACACGGGTTGCATCGAGGTCGAGGTGCCCGATGCCCTGATCGACAGGTTCTACGAGCGGGGCCACATACCCGCTGAGGTGGGCGGTGAGGACCTTCTTCCCAACCAGCTCGTTGTCCTCCACAGCGCTGAGGGGACAAATAAGGGAGCAATTTGCACGACGTCCTGTAAAGTGCCCTCGTCCGCGAGTAAAATGAAACAGGGAACACGGGGAGAGGAAGATCTCCTAGAGGATAGAGAGAGATCCTCTAGTAGTAGATCCTCTTCTCTTATAGAGAGTACTATCTCTTCTATAGATAGTAGTACTATTACTACTATAGATAATACTAATAGTACTCTCTCTAGAGATAGAGGATCCTCTCTTCTGTCTGACTCTCTTCTAGAAGAAGAGGTCGATCCGCTGTCAATGTTTTACAATATTAACAATAGAGCTATGCGCGAGGGGCATGGACACCTGGTGCCAGTTCCCTCAGGCCTGGCTGAGGTCTACAAGGTCGCTCCCAAGTCGAAGGAGCAGAGGCTCGCTCTGCACCTCCTGACCCACCCCGACATCAGCCTTGTGACTCTGACGGGCATTGCGGGATCTGGCAAGACGTACCTCTCGCTCGCTGCAGCCCTGTCTGGCCTGTACAGCAAGCGCTACGAGCGTATTGTCGTCACGCGGTCCATAGAGCCCGTCGGTCGTGACATTGGATTCCTGCCGGGCGACATCAAGGAGAAGATGGCGCCGTGGATGAACCCGTTCATTGACAACTTCAGGCAGCTCCTCAGGGACACGACCATGTTCGACATGATGATGCAGAAGGGACAGATTGAGATCTCTCCTGTGACCTTCATCAGGGGACGCTCAATCAGCGACTCCTTCCTAATCGTGGACGAGGCCCAGAACCTGACGGTCCACGAGCTGAAGACGATCATCACACGCGTCGGCAAGGGATCGAAGGTCGTGCTCATGGGAGACGTCGACCAGATCGACACTCCCTACATCGACTCTCTCAGCAACGGTCTGACGGTGACCGTTGAGAGGTTCAAGGGGCACCCAATGTTCGGTCACGTCACCCTTCGGACGGGCGAGCGTTCTGACCTCGCGACTCTGGCCGCTAGGATCCTGTGACCTACATAGGACCATGGCAACTAGCAGGCGACAGGACCAGCAGCGGTTCAGAAAGGTCTATCCGTACTACAGGCGACCGCCCAGGTACGTGTACGTTGCCAGCTCGCCCTTGGGGGACAACGTGGTTCTTGAAGTCGGAAGCGTGACCTTCGCCGGTGTGGACACGGGCACGTACAATTTCACCGAGACGTTCACCTCCGCCCCATCAATCACGGCGATCGCGTTGGACACCACCGTAGCCGGTGATGCGAACGTGAACGTCTACGTCCAGTCCATATCCACCACCCAGGTTATCTTCCGGACGTCCGCCCCATTCACAGGAAAGGTCTCCTTCCAGGCGATCGAGACCCTCTAGGAGACTTAGATGGCTGTCCCCTTCAAGTCCACAGTCTTCACAGGCGGCTCATTCGCGGCCTCTGGGTCCAATGGACATCCCTCCGCTGGCCTCCTCATCTACTCCGCATCTCGGTCCACCGCAGGGCTTATGCAGACGGCGGACCTCGCGGGAATTGGAAGCGACGTCTTTGTCTTTGTGTCTGGCTCTGTCGGTGGGAAGAACGTTCGCGGTGTTGCGACGTTCGGCGGAGACGTAGTCGTCTCAGGCACTCTCTACAACGCGTCAGGCGGTACTTTCGCATCTGTCGGCGGGGCAGATAAGCAGGTTCAGTTCAACGACGGCGGCACCTTTGCGGGAAACAGCGGTCTGCTGTTTGACAAGAGCACAGCGACTCTGACTGTAGGCAATCTTGTTATCACTGGATCTCTCACGACGATCACCACGTCCAACTTGGTCGTGTCTGATCCTCTCATCTACATCGCGTCTGGCTCAAATACGTCAAACACAAACGGCGGCATAGCGATAGCCTCCGGCTCTTCCTATGCCAATCAGTCGCTTGTCTTTGGGCGAGTTGACACAGACACGTGGGGTGCGGGACGCCAGGACGTGAGCGGAGGAACAGCGACCTCACTCACTTCGATGACTCTTGCCGGCATTCGATCCTCGAGATTTGAGATCGGAGGTTTCTCAGCTGCGCTGTCATCATCCACTGGGCAGGACGTTGTCCTGTACTCGGGCGGCGGAAGCTTCATCAATCTTGTCCCAGGGTCTCAGGGCCTGAGACTCGGTGCAGTGACAGCACCCGTAGCGGTGTCAGGATCAGACGTTCGATTTGGCAACATCTCAGTCGCGTTCGCGAGCGAGATTCCACCTCAGCCCGGTGTAGACTCCTACTTCTTTGTCTCTGGATCAATGGGGTCGAGGGGAACCACAACAAGAGGAACTGCAGTCTTTGGCGGCGACCTTGTCGCTAGCGGAACAGTTTACGGTAGCAGGTCGCTCTTTGTGTCGGGTGCGTCAGGAATCACGGGATCGCTCGTCATCAAGGATGACATCGCCAACACTCAGCAGCTCAGGCTGAGCTCCAGCGCGGGAAGCTTTGACTTCGACTACTTCAGCGATGGAAACCTCTATCTGACGAACAACAGAGTGTCAGGTGGGGTTTATCTGACTCTGACACAACCTGACGGATTTGGAAATGCGGCACTGCGGTTTATTCCGCAGAACGGCGGTCGGCACATTGTCCTTGTCGACCCAAGCCTCATTGGCGGATCAGCTGCCGATCCTACACTCTCCACAGACACGAACTTCTTCGTAAATGGAGTAACGGGATCTTTTGGAACAACAACGAGGGGAACTGCAGTCTTTGGTGGCGATCTTCTGGTCAGCGGAACGATCAATTCCAGACTGAATGTGACGGCTTCAAACATGCTGCTGACAGGCGACCTTGCTGTCAATGGCGGTGACATCACATCGACTGCTGTGTCTCCTACGCTTTACGGGTCATCTGGAAACTCAACAGTCAACATCGGTTACTTCGCAAACACAATCACACTGAGTGACAACACAACCTCGACGGGCTTCTCGTTCAACGTGGCCCAGAACAGGTCAGGAAATGTGACTCTCAACCTCGGAAACGGAGGTGGGACAGGCCAGACCAAGGTGGCCAACATTGTGACGGGTGGAGGAGCGGGTTCTCTCACCACCGTCAACATTGGATCTACGTCAGGAAACGGCACCACAAACATCAACACGCCAAGGGTTCTAGTTCCAGGAGAGCTGCAGGTGACAGGGTCGCTCATGGCGACCAGGGTGACTGGCTCTCTGACCCGTTTGCTCGATGGGACTTCGTACATCCAAGCGGGCAGTAACGTTAGCGTTGTAACAGGATCTAAGGGTCAGATCACAATCAGCGCTACTTCAGCTGCATCACCTGGCGGTCTTGACACATACGTCCAGTTCAACAATGGCGGCGGTTTTGATGGCACGTCTGACTTTGTCTTTGACTCTCTAAACGGAAGAGCAACTGTAAGAAACTTTCAAGTCACAGAGGACGCGACAGTAACGGGTCTGTTTACGGTTGATGGCGGCATTACTTCCACAGTATCTTCGCTGTCAGTTCTCGACAGTATCAGCACGTTGACCTTTGGTAGTGCCGCTTCTACGATCTCGATCGGATCATCTACAGGAAGAACTGGGATCTCGGGAAGCGTTGAAGCGCCACAAGGCATGTCTGGATCTCTAACGAGGCTTACAGACGGTCGCTCTTATCTTAACGCCGGCGCAAACGTCACTATCACATCTGCGTCCAATGGTCAGGTGACGATCAGCAGCACGGGTGGGTCTGGGAGCCCGGGCGGAGCGAACACATACGTCCAGTTCAACGACAGCGGATCCTTTGGCGCAAGCTCCACTTTCGCCTTTGAGAAGGCGACAAACACGCTGAGCGTCCAGAACATCACGCTCGGTGGAAACCTCGACTCGCAGGCTGTCGATGCCCGCTGGTATCTGAAGAACAACAGCGCAGACTCGCTCTCCTTCTGGGACGGATCCGGGGGATCTCGTCGATTCCAGATAAACATGGGAGACAGCCAGGAGAGATTCATCGCCTACGATGGGTCAGGATTCGCTGCTGGCAACGACAAGGACCTCGAGATAGTCCACGATGGAACTGACAGCTACGTCAAGAACGCTACAGGAAAGCTCTATCTTAGCGGCTCCACTAGCGGCGTCTTCGTTACAGGATCAGCAGGTCTTATAGTCGCAGATGGGAATCAGCCCACGCTCACCCTGCGGGCTACGACAGACACGACCAACCAGGCCGTCTTCTACCAGGAGACGGGCGGCGACACTTACATCAGCAACCAGAAGAACAGCGGCAAGTTCTTCAGCTCTGTCAAGACATCGGCGGGCGTCGCAGTCAGGTACCTCAGGGCGATCCCCAACGCTGTCAACTACAACACGATCGTCTCCTTCGTGCAGGGTCTGCACGACTTCTTCGACCCGCAGACAGGAACCACTGACGTCAACTTCTTCGTCGGTGGAAAGGTGGGATCAAAGGGCACCTCTGGACAGCGTGGGACAGCGCTGTTCGCGGGCGACATGGTCGTCAGCGGATCGACCCACTTCCAGGGCGGGGGATCGATCACCGGATCCTTCCAGATCCAGGGCTCAATAACGCCCTCGGCCGACTCGACCTACACGTTGGGCACTGAGCAGCTCCGGTGGGGCCACGTCTACACCGGCGACCTCCACCTCAGGAACGAGAGAGGCGACTGGACGATACTAGAGGAGGAGGACTTCCTCTGTGTGATCAACAACAAGACGGGCAAGAAGTACAGGATGATGCTGCAGCCGCTCGATTGATGCATACGTAGAGGTGGCAGGAGAACACCTTTATGGCACTCGTCGGTCACATATCAGGAAGCGCTCAGAGCCAGTCAGTCATTGGCGTGACCGGCTCGGTGGTTTTTGCTAATCAGCCCCAGGCAACTTTCCCGACAATCACGAGCGTCGGCTCTGACGTCGTCTTCTTCGTCTCGGGAACTGTTGGCGGCAAGAACCTGTCTGGCCAGAAGACGGTCGCTGTCTTCGGCGGCGACACGGTGGTCAGCGGATCGCTCACTGTTGGATCCGGCTCTGTCAAGATCACCTCCAACGACATCCAGTTCAGCGGAGCGGGCAACAGGATCGAGCTGAACGGCTCCGACCTCAAGTTCTTCGACGCCTCAAATCCTGGCGGCTTTACCCTTACCTCACTGAGCGCTGGCGGTGGAAGCGGATCGGGAGCCGACTCAGCTGCCTCCTACATCGTGGTGAGCACGACAGCTTCTCTTCCGAACGAGAGGGCCCTCACAGGCGGAACAGGCATCCTCACCAGCGACGGCGGAGCGAACGGCAACTTTACGCTCTCCATCAACAACAGCGTGGTCGCAACAGTCAGCGGCACCAACTTCACGGGCGGAGTCACAGGCACCACCCTGTCAATGACTGGCGACATCACGGGCTCCAGCCTCCGCCTCACGGGAGGAGAGCTCACCACCGCACAGTCGACGTTCAATCTCCTCAACGCGACTGCGACAACTGTGAACTTCGCCGGGGCGGCCACCACTCTCAACATTGGTGGAACCTCATCGACCATCACGCTTGGGACAACTGCAGCCTCTCGCGTCAACATTCCTGGCGATCTCTACGTCCAGGGCGCTGTTACCTCAATTGAGACGACAAACCTCCGCGTTGAGGACTCGCTCGTCCTGATCAACAGCGGCGCGGTTGGCGCCTCCAGCCCCTCGGCCATCGCGTTCGCGTCAGGATCTACAAACACAAACCAGTCGCTCATCTTCGGC
>Ga0129336_10002509_pt1 | contig 11338 bp, 11 predicted proteins | sample CPB6_02_DNA_FD_96878 | JGI IMG/M metagenome (GOLD analysis project Ga0129336, IMG submission 96878) | Freshwater to marine salinity gradient microbial communities from Chesapeake Bay, USA - CPBay_Sum_0.6_0.2_DNA | ecosystem: Environmental > Aquatic > Marine > Coastal | place: USA: Chesapeake...
AAATAATTGAACGAATTTATAATAAACTGGACTATGAATTATAAAGGATTGCAAGCACAAATAAAAGATGTTCGTTTTGGCCAAAATGTGACAGTTGTTGAGCCAGTAAATATGTATGGATGTGAAATTGGAGATGATTGTTTTGTCGGACCTTTTTGCGAAATACAAAAGGATGTAACAATTGGAAAAGGAGTTAAAATTCAATCACACTCGTTTATATGTGAACTTGTATCTATCGGTGATAATTGTTTTGTTGGTCACGGAGTGATGTTTATTAACGACCTTTTTGCCTTTGGGGGTCCCGCTAAAGGAGATAAAACACTTTGGAAGTCAACCAAAATTGGAAACAACGTTTCCATTGGTAGTAATGCTACTATTTTGCCTGTCAATATTTGTGATGATGTTGTAATTGGTGCTGGAGCTGTTGTCACAAAGCATATAACTGAATCAGGGGTTTATGCAGGTAATCCGGCGAGATATATAAAGAAAATTTAAAAAAATGAAAGTTCCATTTGTTGACCTGAAAGCTCAATATCTTTCAATAAAAGAAGATATTGATAAGGCCATTTATAGTGTAATTGAAGAAACTGCCTTTATAGGCGGCAAGTATGTTCAGAATTTTGAAAAGGAATTCGCAGAAAAATATGGGGTTAAACATTGTGTTTCTGTTGCAAATGGAACAGACTCATTGTACATCATCATGAAGATGCTGGGAATTGGCTCGGGTGATGAAGTAATCACAGTTGCTAATAGCTGGATTTCTTCATCTGAAACAATCACGCAAACTGGGGCAAAACCAGTATTTGTTGATATTGATCCTCTTTATTACACAATTGACGAAAAATTAATTTCTAGCAAGATAACCTCTCGGACTAAAGCGATCATGCCTGTGCATTTATTTGGCCAGATGTGTAACATGGGTTTGATTATTGATTTGGCAAAACAACACGGGCTGTTTATAATTGAAGACTGTGCGCAATCACATTTTAGCGAGTTTAACGGTCATCGTGCAGGAACTATGGGTATAGCTGGCTCTTTCAGCTTTTACCCTGGTAAAAACCTGGGGGCTTATGGCGATGCGGGTTGCATCATAACCAACAACAATGAGTTTGCTGAGAAATGTCGAATCTATGCTCGTCATGGCGCAAAAGTGAAACACAAGCATGTTATTGAAGGCATCAATAGCAGGTTGGATGGGTTGCAGGCTGCCATATTAAGTGTAAAACTTGACCACATTCTAGATTGGACTGAAAAGCGGATCACCCATGCATTCCAGTATAATCAAATGCTATCGGGTATAAAAGCAATAGTTACCCCGGTCATTCGACCTGAATCAAAACACACTTTTCATCTTTACGTCATTCGTGCTGAGAATCGAAACGAGCTTATTGCATTTTTGAACGAAAGAGGTGTTGAAACGGCTATTCATTACCCAAAAGCACTTCATAACCTGCCTGCTTATCAATACCTAGGCTATATGCCTGATGATTTCAAAATCGCCAATGCCTATCAGGAACAGATTTTGTCACTACCTATGTATCCTGAATTAAAAAATGAAGAGCTTGAATATGTAGCTGAGTGCATTAAGGTATTTTATAATTAGATTTCTTAGTGGTTGAACACAAGTGCTAAATAACAATGCACACTTGGTTTCAAAATACAGGTTTATAAAATATTGCTAATTTGCTATTGCAACAGGAGGTCATCATTTATTCAAAAAATTTAATAAAGTGGTTCTAATTAGATATTCTGACTCTTTAAAAAAAAGTGAAAATCCTAAAATTTATAAATAGTGAAAATTATAAATAGTAAGTTACTTATCACAGGAGGTACTGGGTCATTCGGAAATGCAGTATTGCAACATTTATTGGTTAAGCCCCAGTTTAAAGAAATTCGTATTTTTTCAAGAGATGAGAAAAAGCAAGACGACCTGCGAAAATTACTTAACAATCCCAAATTAAAATTCTATATAGGTGATGTTAGAGATGCAAATAGTGTGGATGCTGCAGTTAAAGGTGTAGATTGTATTTTTCATGCAGCTGCTTTAAAACAAGTGCCATCTTGTGAATTTTTTCCTATGGAGGCGGTTAAAACAAATGTGATTGGGACAGATAATCTCTTAAGTGCTGCAGAAAAATACGATGTTAAAAAAGTTGTGGTACTAAGCACCGATAAAGCTGCTTACCCGATAAATGCGATGGGTATGTCAAAGGCTATAATGGAAAAAGTTACCATTGCCCGATCAAGAAATCTGGATGACACTAAAACGATTTTTTGTGCCACCCGTTATGGTAACGTCATGGCTTCCAGAGGATCGGTGATTCCTTTATTTATAGATCAGATTAAGGCCGGGAAAAACCTGACGATCACCGACCCCAATATGACGAGGTTCATGATGACTTTGGAGGATGCGGTGGATTTAGTTCTGTATGCATTTGAAAATGCGAATCAGGGAGACCTATTTGTTCAAAAAGCTCCAGCAGCTACTATTCAAGTATTGGCAGAAGCACTAATAGAGTTGTACCAGTCGAAGTCAGAGATTAAAGTAATTGGTACACGACATGGTGAGAAACTCTACGAAACTTTAGTTAACCGGGAGGATATGTTAAAAGCGCAAGACTTGGGTGACTACTACCGAATTCCTGCTGATAATAGAGATTTAAATTATGAGCAATATTTTTCTGAGGGTGAGCAGTTGATTAATCAAAATGTGGAATACCACTCTCACAATACCAATCGATTAGATGTGGAAGAAATGAAAGCACTACTATTAAAATTACCACAAATTAGAAAAGACATTTTAGGCGAAGTAGTTTTAGGACAATATCCTGCATAGTTCATAAAATGAAAACAGTAGGGATAACAGGACAAAGCGGATTTTTAGGATCACACCTTTACAATACTTTGGGTCTCAATGATCAAAAGTATGAAAGGATAGAATTTGACAAATCATTCTTTACAAACGAGGGCCTTTTGGATGAATTTGTAGGTCGATGTGATGTTATTGTACACTTGGCAGGTGTGAATAGACATCCAGATCTAGAGGTGATCTATAAGACCAATGTTGAGCTAGCTGATAAGCTAAGTAAATCCTTATTCAGAACAAAAAGCAAGGCACAAGTTATTTTTTCATCTTCATCACAAGAAGAACAAGATAACCAATATGGGAAATCAAAAAAGGAAGCTCGGGGTATACTCGACAATTGGGCTAAACAGAATGATGGATCATTCGTTGGCCTGATCATTCCAAATGTTTTCGGTCCATTTGGTAAGCCATACTATAATTCTGTAGTGGCAACCTTTTGTCACCAGCTGAATAATAATGAAGAACCTACTATTAATGTTGATGCTGAAGTAAAACTAATCTATATCAACGAGCTTGTTCAGCAAATCATTCAATTGATTGACAATAATGTACAACAATCAGATTTCGTAGTTTCTCATACTGCGGTTTATAAGGTATCGGATATCCTTTCCGTTTTACAGTCTTTTAAGGAAAATTACCTCCAAAAAAATACAATTCCTACATTTCCCTCCTCATTCGAATTGAATCTGTTTAATACTTTTAGGTCATATATTAGTGTGAATGAATTTTACCCAGTTAAATACAAACAACATTCTGACGATAGGGGTGCATTTATCGAATTGATCAAGCTCAACTCAGGTGGTCAGGTATCTTTTTCTATTACGGTTCCAAACATTACGAGAGGGAATCACTTTCATACCCGAAAAATAGAGCGCTTTTCAGTCATAAAAGGAAAAGCATTAATTCAAATGCGTAAAATCGGGACTACAGAAAAATTCGAATTCGAGCTAGATGGAACTCATCCAGCGTATGTAGATATGCCAATTTGGTACACCCACAATATCACCAATATTGGGGAAGAAGAATTATATACTGTTTTTTGGATAAACGAAGCGTTTAATCCGTCTGACTCGGATACTTATTTTGAAAATGTTTAATATGCTAAAAAAATTAAAAGTAATGACAGTTGTGGGTACACGACCGGAGATTATTCGACTTTCTCGTGTACTATCAAAGTTAGATCAAGCTGAGCCGATTGAGCACATTTTAGTTCATACAGGTCAGAATTATGATTATGAGTTAAATCAAATCTTTTTTGAAGACCTAGAATTGCGAAAACCTGATTATTTTTTGAATGCGGCCGGTAAAACGGCCACAGAAACGATTGGTCAGATTTTAATCCATATCGATCCGATATTGGAAAAAGAACAACCTGACGCATTACTGGTTTTAGGAGATACGAATAGTTGCCTTTGTGCAATTCCAGCCAAAAAAAGACATATTCCTATTTTTCATATGGAAGCAGGTAACCGTTGTTTTGACCAAAGGGTGCCCGAAGAGACCAATCGTAAGATAGTAGATCATATTAGCGATATAAACCTGACTTATAGTGATATTGCCAGGGAATATTTACTGAGAGAAGGCTTACAACCCGACAGGGTAGTTAAAACAGGAAGCCCAATGTTTGAGGTGTTGAATCATTTTATGCCCAAAATTCAATCATCTTATATTGTTCAGAAATTGAGTCTTATAAAGCATAAATACTTTGTAGTGTCGGCACATAGAGAGGAAAACATCAATTCAAAACAAAATTTTGATCGATTGTTTTTTACGCTTAATAAAATGGCTGAGCTTTATAGCTATCCTATTATTGTTTCCACTCATCCAAGAACCAGGAATAAAATTGAAGAAAATAAAATCCAATTAAACCCTTTGATTAAACTGGAGAAGCCATTCGGACTGAACGATTATGTAGCTTTACAATGCCATGCAAAAGCGGTACTATCAGATAGCGGCACCATTACAGAAGAGTCATCTATTCTGAATTTCCCGGCATTAAATATCCGTGAAGCACATGAAAGGCCAGAAGGTATGGAAGAAGCCTCAGTAATGATGGTTGGATTGAACCCAGATCGAATTTTACAGGGTTTACACTTGCTAGATCAGGAGGATCGTGGTTTACGTCATTATCGTTTAGTCGCAGATTATAGCATGCCAAATGTATCGGATAAAGTGGTCCGAATAATTTTAACCTATACTGATTACATTAAAAGAGTAGTTTGGAGTGAATAAACCTCGAAATAGAATCTTAATCCATACATTAGTTTTTAGCCCAGATTGTGTATCCACTGCCTATCTGTATAATGATATTGCTATCGGTCTAAAAAATAATGGGTATGATGTTGTTGTATTAACAACCACGCCTCATTACAATATTATTGAATCTGAAATTCAAAAACAGCCAATGGAGAGAAAATTTTTCGGTTTGTATTTTGAAAGTAGATTTCATGGAATTAAGATATATCATTTCCCAACAAAGAAGTTTAAAAACACCTATTTTAGGCTATTTTCTTTTGTCTATTGGCATATCTTTTCTTTTTTATTTGCATTAACAATTAAAAAGTTAAATGTCATTATTAGTCCATCGCCGCCTTTAAGCATAGGTTTAGTTTCACTTTTGATTGCAAAAATTAAAAGAGCTAAATCCATTTATAATGTACAAGAACTATACCCCGATTTACTGATAAGTAAAACTGGCTTAAATTCAACATTTTTAGTCTATCTGCTTAGTAAGATTGAAAGAATTGTGTACAATTTTTCTGATTCAATAACAGTAATTAGTAGAGAGTTTTATGAAAAAGTCACGCAAAGAATAGATAACCCAAACAAAGTGAAAATCATCCCCAACTTTGTGGATACTGATCTATATAGACCACTTCAAAAAGGCTTTCAGCTGTCCCCAGTTTTTAATCAAAATAGTGAGAAGTTCATTTTAATGTATGCAGGAAATATTGGTTACTACCAAGATTGGTCTCCAATTTTGTATGCTGCCCAACAACTAAATAATGAAAATCTCGAATTCTGGATAATTGGAGAGGGAGTTCAAAAAGAGGAACTACAGAAAGATATTATAAAGAATAAATTAGAAAATTTAAAAATTTTCCCATATCAAAGTCGAGAATTTATGCCTCAAATTATAAATTTTGCTGATATTCATTTTATATCGATCAATAGTAAAATGGAAGAAGACGGATTTCCTTCAAAAATATATACATTAATGGCTTGTGCAAAGCCTGTCATAGTAATTACTGGAAAGAAATCGCCTTTATATAATTTTCTTTCTGACAAAGATTGTGCAGTATTAATAACTGAAAATCGAAATCAAAATTTCGTAAATGCAATTAAGAAACTTAAGGAAGATAAAAGCTGCCGAACAAGATTAGGTAACAATGGTTTGAGATTCATTAAAGAAGAATTCTCTAATCAAGCTGTTGTTGCAAAATATATTGATCTAATACAATCTATATAAAATTTCGTAGAGTATTTATTTCAGGTATATAGGTTTTTGTAGAGGAGTATTTATCCCTAATATTAAGACCCTCTTTTGATATTACAGGATATTTGAAACCATGTTCTTTAAACATCAATTATATGGCCATTATCCACAATGCCGGCAAATTCCTGTCTTATCATTTTCAAACTATTGGCTGATTAAAGTGTGCCAAATATTTCTTCAAAATATTACTCATATGATTATCATATATTAGCTAGATCAGTACTAATTTTTAAAAAAATAAGAAACGCTTTTATACATTGATCCTGGTTCTGGCTCTTTGCTTATCCAAGTCATAATGGCTGGAGCTCTTACTTTGTTAGCTTCATTCAGAAAGATTATAGTCTCACTGATGAGTTTTTTTTAAGCGAAAAATAGATGATAAAGTGTAAGCCTATTAAAGTTTCATTTCGCGATCCAGACGGCTTCGTTATCAAACTTGAAGACACATCCTATAGAGTAGTGCTAAAAACTTACTCCGAAGATTTGAGTTGTATTGAAAAATAGAAAGTTTTAGCATTGTTAAGTATCATCAAACACGAAAAAATTCACCTGATGCTTATCCTGTTGAGTTGAGAGATTGGCTTAACAAAAATGACATTCGCAATATACTTTGTATTTTCATACTGCAAATTATCGATATCATAACTTATCCTTAGGAGTGGACACCCGAAATGTTAACTGAAGCTGCACTATTGACTTTAAAAACATTTAAAACATTAGTACGGTATAATTTGAAGCTTGAAAATGTAAGTTTTTTTAATATTCAATTTATCAATGGTGTTCCATATTTTATTGATTTATTGTCTATTAAAAAAACCAAAGAATTTTATCCATGGTATGCATTTGGTCAATTCCTCCAACATTTTACTTTTCCATCAATAATTTTTAAATATGGTGTATTTTCTAATGCAGCCTTCTTACAAGTCTTTCCTGAAGGCATCAATAAAAAACGCGCAAGTAGATTGACCCCGCTAAAATCTTATTTTTCATATATTTGAACTATTTAATGTTCATTTATTATCAAAAATACCTGAAAAAAATGCTCTTTCTATTTCTAAAATCAATGATGAGCGAAAAGAGAAAATTAAATTATTACAGCTTTTTGATTTTATAGTAAATTATCATAGTTCTATAAGATTTAAATAGGAGAATCAGAATGATTTTCAATGGGAGAATTATTACTCAAAAGATTTCGATAGTGTTTACTGTTTAAACAAAAAAACAGTATCAATCGAGTACCTGAATCTTTGTGAGTACGAGGATACAGTTTTGGGTTTGGGTTGTAATACGGAAGAATTTACATCTTTGTTAACCAAATATGTCTCTAAAATCATTGCGATTGAAAAGGATACAAAATTTTGCAATGTTATACGCAAAAAACTGACCGCTAATTCTAATATTTGTAATCACTGGGCTGTTATAAATTCAGATTTAATAAATCCATCACCTGCCATTGGATGGTATAACAGAGAGCGTTACTCTCTGTTTGAAAGAATAAAATTACCGGTAGTAGTCTGCTTAGCTTTAATTCATAACATCAATTTTAAAGGCAGTATTGGATGTTGTAAATTGCAGAACTTTTAAACACTCTAACAATTCGATTTTTAATAATTAAATTTATAGATGTAGGCGACGATAAATAAAGCTATTGGGAATGCAAAACAACACTAAATTATCTGACTATAATTTGCATAACTTTATTAGTTCACTCGAAACTTATTTTGAGAAAAAAATGAAAGTCAGCTATTTGATTACAGATATTTATATTTATTTAACAAGAAAAACTAAAATGTGAATAAGCTATTTAGTCTCAATAGAGAGCATTTGCTACTATTTATTTTGAACTATACATCAATCTTTTTGCCTCTCTTACTAACCTCTCCTTTATTTTAAATTTGGAAGTTAGTTCTATATACTCTTATTATTACACTTGATGTGTTGTTAAATTGAATATTTAAAGAAAAAATGTATAGAGCAAGAATGGTATATATATTATTATTCATAATTTGTTTCCTATTTTTATTCGGCTTTTTGTTGGCAATCGCCAAAAATCGATATACTTGGGATGTAATTGTTGACCAATATAAATTTATTCTTAATTAGATGTTTTTAACAGGAAGTACTGGTTTTGTAGGAAAGAATTTAATTAGTTATTTTAAAGATCGTTACTCAATTTGTGAATATGATAAAAACATCCCAATTTTAATAAATCAAAACGTTGTTATTCATTTAGCAGGGAAGGCTCACGATTTAAAAAAAGTTACAACCCCCGAAGATTATTATAAAGTTAATACGGAGTTGACAAAACATATATTTGATCAATTTTTAAACTCAAATGCAAAAGTATTCATTGTATTAAGTTCGGTTAAAGCAGTTGCAGATAATTTTATAGGCGAACTTACAGAGGATGTTATACCTAGTCCAACAACAGATTATGGTAAGAGTAAGTTGTTAGCAGAAAAATATATCCTCTCTAAATCAATTCCAGCAAATAAAAGAGTATATATTCTTCGTCCCTGTATGATTCATGGTCCAGGTAATAAAGGCAATCTTACTCTTCTTTACAACTATGTTTCAAAAGGGTTTCCATGGCCCCTTGGGAATTTTGAAAACTCTCGCTCATATCTCTCAATAGAAAATCTATGTTTTATAATTAACGAATTGATATGTCACGATCATGTTCCTTCTGGAATTTATAATGTTGCTGATGATATGCCATTATCAACAAATTCTATAATTCGATTAATTGCAGAATCAAAGAGGCGTAAAATTCATATTTTGAATTTGAATAAATCAATTATTTATTCTCTAGCAAACATAGGTGATTTTCTTGACCTACCCTTTAATGCTGAGAGGTTACAAAAACTTACTGAGAGCTATGTTGTAAATAATTTCAAGATTAAGTCTGCTATAGGTAAAGAATTGCCCATATCATCTATTGAAGGATTAACAAGAACTTTTCAATCATTTTCTCCTTATGTTTAACCGTTTATTTGCATTAATTATAATTCTCATTTTATCGCCAATTTATTTGATAATAGCAATAGCAATTGCTGTAGAAGATGGGTTTCCGATTTTATTTAAACAGAAAAGAGTGGGTGTCAATAATATAATTTTCATTATTTACAAGTTTAGGAGTATGAGAACTGATACACCAAATGTTGCAACACATTTATTGGTTAATCCCAGTCAATATCTATTAAAAACGGGTAGTATTTTGAGAAAACTAAGTTTGGATGAACTTCCAAATCTTCTAAATATAGTTAAAGGAGAAATGGTGTTTGTAGGCCCTCGTCCTTCACTATATAATCAATATGATCTTATCGAATTGCGTAGTAATGCAGGAATTGATAAGCTGAAACCTGGTATTACTGGTTGGGCCCAAATTAATGGCAGGGATAATATTTCAAATGAAAGTAAAGTTGAGTTAGAAAAATATTATATGTATAAAAAAACATTTTATTTTGATTTGAAAATCATTATAATAACTTTTATGCAATTTTTCAATTCAAAAAATATCTCACATTAATGGATAACGATTAAAACAAATAACACTTCTTTAAATCATGAAATCTACTTTTATTACATGTATTAAATCTCTTTTGGTTATTTTAATTATATCTTGTAAAAAAGTAGATCAAATTAAAGTTTCAAATCAAAATATTTTAAATGGCAAATGGAAGACTTATTACATGCCCGATAATTGGCGGTTTAGAGATGGTGCAAGTTTAATAAAACTTGGAAAGAAATTAGTTATGTTAGGTGGATGGGTTTATGATGAACCTTATTCTGGAGGCAAAGTATGTAATGAAGTTTGGGAATCCATTGATGGATATAATTGGCGGCAATTGCCAAATGCTCCATGGGCTGGAAGGCATGGAATGGGTTGCGTTGTACATAACGGGAAAATCTATATTGTTGGAGGTGATTTCTTTAGAGATGTCTGGTCAACTGCTGATTGCATAAATTGGGTTTGTGAAAATGAAAATCTACCTTTTGAAGGTCGATATACTCCAAATCTCGCATCACTAAATGGTAATCTAATATTTTATGCTGGTATTAAATATATAGAAGCAAATTGCCCAGCTCCTTCATCTTGTATGGCAATAGGCTTTAATGACATTTGGTCATCTAAGGATGGACGAAACTGGAAAAAAATTGCAACTGCACCATGGAAGCCTCGAGGGCTAATTCATAATTCAGTTGTATATCGAAACAAAATTTATCTTATTGGAGGTGGGTTAAAGCAAAGTCATCCATTTTACCCTGTAGGGGAAACTTTTTTTGAAAATGCAGACGTTTGGTCATCTTTAGATGGAATTAATTGGAAATTAGAAACAACAAATTTTGGAATTAGCCCAAGGACACATTTTTCAGTTCTATCTGCTTTCGATCTAATATGGATATCTGATGGAAGTATACATACTCAAGAAAATGTTTCAAATGATTTATTTTTTTCCAAGGATGGTATAGTTTATACAAGAGTTAAAACTCCTGATGACATGCCCAAAAGGCATGCTTCTTCTTTTATAGATTTTAACAATGAATTGATAATATTAGGTGGACCACCTACCAATTTTCCTAGAAACAAAGTATACGTTTATTCATTTAATTAATTTCTTTTTATTTTATTGTAAGTATCCCTATTTCAATGACAGTTTAGATGTTAAGTGAAAATCTTACTTTTAAACCATCAAAATAAAAAAAGCACGACTCGCGGATGAACAGATTTTAACCATCTTAAACAACAGTCAGATATTCCAGCCAAAGGGATTTCCAGCGAATACGGTATTTAAGAAGTGACTTTTTACAACTGGAAGTCAAAGTATGGAGGAATAGAGGTTTCTGATATCAGAAGACTCAAAAACCTCAAAATAGAAATCTCCCGTTTAAAACGCTTTTTTGCTGAACTCAGCATGGATTATGCCATGTTAAAATATGTGATCTTAAAAAGGCTAGGACACTGAAAATAAATG
>Ga0129336_10002512_pt1 | contig 11331 bp, 11 predicted proteins | sample CPB6_02_DNA_FD_96878 | JGI IMG/M metagenome (GOLD analysis project Ga0129336, IMG submission 96878) | Freshwater to marine salinity gradient microbial communities from Chesapeake Bay, USA - CPBay_Sum_0.6_0.2_DNA | ecosystem: Environmental > Aquatic > Marine > Coastal | place: USA: Chesapeake...
CCTTGTCCATATTTAATCTCATTAATAATCATCGTTATAATATCAACTATTAATAATTAAATGCTCATACTTATATTGGTTATTCACAATAAACGTAGGGAATGAATCATCTATACTTACTGGTTTAAAATGAATGTCACGATCAAAAATGTCTCGATTATTTTTTAAATTTTCTAAAATTTTATTTTTTACAAAACTGTTATTAAATTCTTGGTGACTAAAAGACTCAATTTTAAACCTAATATTTTCTGCTCCACCTAAATAACTAAAATGCCAACCAGCGTTTTCAAGAACTATTCCGTTTAATTTTGAAACATCTTCAGTAGCTTGACGAATAGCTTGTACAGTATTACGTTTTAAAAAAGCAAAACTACAGATTCTTGAACCATACCAATCTCTATTTAAACAATTATTTAAATAATAATAATAAAATTTTTGTTTACAATGATAAAGTTTATTTGAATCAAAAAAATTGTTTAAATTTTTAATAATGTCTGGATTGGGTATTTCGTCTAAATCACTGGTAATGATAATATCTTCAGGTTTAGCGTGTCCGTCAATTCTTTCAATAATTGAATTTCTATGAAAGGTTTCTCTATCCCAACTACTAACCAGGTTATTTGGAATATCAACAATATTGTAGATTATTTTATCACTAAACTTTTCAAACCTATGTTTATTTTCTTGAAAATAAAGTGGTTTTTTGTTGCCTGAAAAAGTCGTTGTGGATTCATTAATTACAAAAAAATCTACGTGAGGATACAGTATGTTAAGACGTATCTCAAGTAACTCTAGTTCATTTAGAAACAAAAAACAATCATATATTTTAGTCATTTTTCATACCTATCTATCATCATTTTAACTTCACGTTCTTTAGTCTCACTAGAAAGCATGTTTGTAAACTGACCTTCCCATTGCTTATAGACTATTAATGGTTCTTGTATTATGACTGGCAATCCATATTTTAAATTAGACTTCATATAGTAATCACAGTCACCCATCCAATTTAAATACTTATCAAAATAAATTTTATCTTCATTGTTTTCTATAATTATTGAGCTTACGCCACCCAACTTATTATAACCTTTATAAACATTTTCTGTATAGTAAGGAATGATTCTATGATAAAATACTTGATAATCTTTAGTATGAATTCCACCACAAATTGCCCATTTAAATTTTTTATCAAGATAATTTTTAATAATTATGCTAATACTATCTTTATGAGAAAGATAATCATCTTGTTGCATTAATTTTATTATTTGGCCGGAACACAAACTAATAGCGTTATTAATATTTGCACCCCAATGTCCACGATCTTCGTCGTTTTTAACATAAATAATTGAATAATTTTTTGAAAACTGATCACATACATCTTTTATTAAATTATTCTCACTATGATCAGATACGACAACCTCAATATCTTGCCAGCTTTGTTTCCCTATGCTTGACAGTAAAATATCTAAATGTCCTGCTCCAATACCGTCTTTATCAGAAAATGCAGGAATTGCTATTGAAACTCTCATAAAATATACTTATCTTTCTACGCTTGTTCCTAGGCTATAAATATAAAGTCTTTCAGGAACTTTTCCAAATTTAAATCCAGACTTAATTGCCCTAATCCAAAGCTCCCAGTCTTCTTGTCCTTTATACAAGATGCTTTGGTTGTATCCTTTTAATGCTTTTAAAGCATTTAATCTTATCATCATACTGCCGTGACACATTACGTTTTCAGTTGCTATTCTAGAAACTATTTCATCATGTGAATTGTACTGACTTACTTCAAAACAATTTGGAAGTATAGTGTCATTAACTAAATCCCATGCACCAGTTCCACAGAAATCAATATCAGTATTTTGTAATAACCATTTTCTTTGGAATTCTAGCTTACAATCAAACCATTGATCATCGGCATCTAGATAAGCTATCCAATCACCATTACATTTTTCTATGCCAAAATTTTTAGCAGCAGCAAGTCCTTGTTTATGTTTTCTTTCATAAATTTTTATATCTAAGACTTCTTTGTAACTTTCTACAATACTTTTAGTGTCTTCCCAACACTCGTCCATAACAATTATAGTCTCAAATTCTGCGTATGTTTGACGAACTAACGATTCTAAAGCCCGTTGCAAAAGAACGTCATGTTGTCTATCTGTGCTGTGTACACAAACAAGAACACTTATTTTGTCTGATTCTTTCATGAGAAGATTATTTTTAATAATTCAGCACAACGATTTTTATATGTATGATTGTTTAAAACTTCTTGTTGAGCTTCTGTAGATAATTGTATCAATTTGTCGCTATCTGTCAAAAGATTTTTACAAATATTTGCTAAATTATTATCGTATGGAATAGCGAACTTTAAATCTATGGGTTGAATATTAAGGTCGATTTTTTCTGTTAATAAAATTGTACCAGCGGCTGGGGCTTCAAAAAATCTCATGTTCAAAAGTCCCCTACCTTGTTCTGGATTTTGATTTATTACTATTCTTGCAGAAGCAAGTGCGTCTATATAGTCTTGTCTAAAAACGCCACCAATCAATTCTAGATTAATCCCATCTTTTGCTAAATTAGAAGCTAATTGTTTTCTATCTTCTCTTATCGAACCAACTAAAACTATATCGCGTGTTTTATTATAATTTAATCTTCCGTGTAAATCTGGATCACAGGCGTATGGTAAATAATATACATTATTGTAACCAGCTACTTTATAATCTTGGACATTGATTGGATTTGCTAAAAATATAAAGTCAAAATTAAAATAGTGCTGTAAAAACTGACATTTGTCAGCGTAATAGCTAGTATCGAATAACCAACACGCCTTATGTTTTGTTTTAACTAATCTTAATTCTGGGTATTGAGGATCCCCATCATTACATTCTAAAAATAAAAGAAGATCCCATTCTTGATCTAATGGCGGTCTTGGGTTAACCCACTCATTTCTCTGATACAATTTAGCGTATGGATAGGCATCGTGCCCCAAAGATTTTAATGCCTTAACAACCATATCGCCAGTTGCCCACCCTGGAGATTGTGGTATACCTCTATATGATACTAAGATTTTCATTTTAAAGTCCGTGCTAGCATTGTTTGATGTTCAGCTATAGTTGTATCTTTTTCATCAAAAACTTGTCCAACAAATTCTAATCCCTCTCTAGGTCCTGGAAATGGAATGGCATATGCTTCAATGGCACAAAATGACGCATGTATCATAGCATTAGATCTAGCTATTGGATATACAACAAATTTTAAAAAATCCTGATCTGTTTGATAACGATCCTCTTTTATCCATGAATTAATCCATTTAGACATATCCATACAGCCTTTTACACCCCACATTCCACCAAGAATAGGAGCACCATGCCATGGATGATCTCGCATAATGTGCCATGTTTTTTCAGAAGCTAGCCATTCGTCTACTGCCATTTTTTCTCTTATAGACAATCGCGAATCACAATCACGACTAATCATAACTTCACAACTTGGATCGGCGGCAGCTTCAAATCGCCAAAACATACCACGCCAATCTCCTGGTTGATTTACTGGCTTAAGCTTAACATTTTGCATCATTTCGAGTGTAGGAATAATTGAAGGAGGATTATCGATTGGATAATAAAACCAACATTCCCAGTCTGGATAAATAACCTGAGCAAGTTGTGCGTTTTTAATAGCACCAATACAATATTTAGGATTATCGCCCCAAAGACTAAATGAAATTATTTTTGTCATTTTGTCAAAACCCAATCATATATCTTTTCTAGCTGTTTAGTTATCGTCTCTGCCTCAAAGTATCTCATTGCTCTACGTCGAGCTAATTTTCCAAAATAATCACGAATTCTAACTATCTTATTGTCTTCTTCGCTTAAAACTTCTTTATTTAAGATTAATTGGACTAATGTATCTCTATATGCTTGATAATCTGCAAATGGTACAACAAAACCAGCATCACCAATAATTTCAGATTGTCCATTATAAATATGACTTTCATGAGATACAACTGGTATTCCGTGCATCATAGCTTCTTGAATATTACATGGACAGCATTCGCCATCGTGACGAGCGTGTGCATAAATATCTAATCCTTGATAAAAATTAGAAAGTGTATCGTCTTCTATTATAGGTGATCCAAATTTAATATTATTAATGCCTAGTCTTTTAGATTCATTAATCCAACTTTCACACGGATTAATTACAATATACCAAGCCTCAGGACAGATTTTTTCAACTTCTGCAAATGCTCGCAATGAAATTGGATCAAAGTTATCTGCACGACCAACCCTTCCAAGCAACACGGCATTATGCGGAATTTTAAACTTGTTTAATATAGCTTCTCTACATATTATTTTATTTTCAAGCGTCATATCGAAAGCTGGTTGTTCTACAGGATTGTATAAAACAAAACCATCTTTATTTCCTTGTGATATTGACCTCTGTTTAATATAATCAGATATATATAGATTAAAATCCATTTGATTATATGGATCAGAATAGCCAAAAATATTGTGCTCAACCCACTTGGCATTCGGTGCTAAATATTTAAAACCAGGCCATTCTGTATATCCACTTCTATGTATAGATACGATAGCGGGATTTATTTTATTTACAACATCAAAAAAATTATCATTTTCAGGCATGTATGGAGGAATACGTCCATTTTTTCCAGGATTCCAATCATAGCCAATAACGTGATCGTCACCTATCCATTTTTTAACAATATCAAGTCTTGTGTTTGCACCATCATTATTTCTATAAACGATATATGGTTCATATTTACTACTTTTAGCTAAGTACTTACAAAATAGCTGAGCGGTTTTATCTGTACCACTAAACCCAACCGTTTTACTATGATGCACAATTTTAATTTTATCCATTTAAAACACTCTTATATATAGTTTGTAATTTTTCAATACAGGGAGTAACATGATATTCTTTTAGGGCTTTTTCAAAGGCATTTAAACCCATTTTGTGCCTAATGTTTTTGTCTAAAAGTTTTTTTAGTGCTTCAGCGTATTGATAAGCATCGTTGTTTACGACAAAACCATTTATGTTATTATCAACTAGAGTTGTTTGAGATTGAAAGACACCCATTTGTGGATGACTTGGAACGGCTATATGCGTGACAACTGGTAACTTATGTATCATAGCTTCAGCTATATTTACTCCGAAAGTTTCTCCATCAGCACGGGCGTGAGCATAAATATCCATTGTATTATATGCCTTACTTAATAAGACGGGATCCGTAGTAGGAGGAATTTGATAATAAGGTATCTCCAAAAACTCAAGATCTTTTATCATGTTTTCGGGTGGTGCAACAACTAAAAATCTAATATCATATCCTTGTAATCGTAATATGTTTGCCGCCCTAACATTTACGTCATTATATATGCCATTTTCTGGTCTACCAACTCTTCCAAGAATTATCACATCCTTTCCCCATGTGTCTTTAATTGGCAAAACATCAGAACAGTGAGGAAGTTCAACCGGATTATTTATATAATCTAGTCTATTTGCATAATTTTTAAAATCATTAAAATTAAAATTATTTTTTATACAATATTTCATAAGCCATTCACTCATAAATAATGAACGGTCTATGTTGGGATTCTGATCAAAAAAACCAAAAACATTTGTCTCTACAAAGTGCTTGACATCAACACTAATATTCGGACATGATGATATCCCCTTTTCTGGAAATTCTATATATCCACTTCTATAGACGTGTAGTATGTCAGGATTAATTGTATTTATTATTTTCTGTAATTCAGTAGAGGATGGCGTTTTAGAATCACCATACGAGTCGATTTCTATAAGCTCTCCATTACAAATTTTTGCTGATTTTATAAATTCATCTAGTCTTGGATGACTACCAGATTTTTCATATACAACATAATTTTTAAACTCGTATGGATTTAGGTTCTGGAAAAAGAGTTGGCAGGTTTTTTCTGTACCGCCTAGTCCGAGATGTCTAAGATAATGAATTACTTTAATCATGTTGTTTTCCACTTATTACCCATCTTCATACAAGTAACCCAATCATCTTTAGAAGGAAGATTGTTAAAGTCTTTGAACTCTGCGGCATGCTTCAAATAATTATTAAAATTATGAGGAAAGAACTCACTGATAGCGGCATAAGTTTCCCAATTATTCAACCATTTATTAGAATTCTCTATAGAATCTTCTCGCTGCATGTATACAGTTAAGAACTTCTGTATCACGTATCCATGATATCCTAAGCTCATGAAATATAACCATAACCAATAATCAAAAGCAGATTTATATTGAGATGCTCGTTTTGACATTAGATCCCAATCTAGACTGTTTTTAAACTCATCATCATTTCGCCAAACGACCTGAGGGCCAGCCCAACACTCTCTAGACATAACATCAAAATCAAATTTTGGTTTCAAGCCCTTGCCTAAAATATGTCTATCCTTGTTTATGACAGTGATGCCGCCGTATGCAAAGCCAATTTTTTTATTACTGTTTATAGCGTTTGTCATTTCTTCATGAACGCATGAAGTAGTTATATACTCGTGAAAATCATCGGTATTTGAATTGATCACGAAATCGCCACTAGCAGCTTTCCAAGCTCTTAACCATGATTCACCATACCATTCTCTTTTATCATGATATATATACTTAATCCTATTGTCTAAATCCGACCATTTTTTAGCAATAAAATCATCGGTTCCAGGAGAATTTGGATTAACGATTACTATTTCAAAATTTGGATCATTTTGAAATCTAATTATATCGTCTATATGAGAATCTAAATATGAACCGGAATCATACGTAGATATTAGATAAGATAATTTAACCATTTTATTATATATTATACAGTCATTCCGTTATGATAATGTCCCATATATGGCTGACTTTGACGTGTCATACATAACCAAATATTTCCGTATTCTTTGTTGCTTAAAACCTGGGAATAGAAGGGATCGTCACGCCAGCTAGGGATTGTAGACTGGTTACGCTCAAATACGGGGTCTAGTTTTCCAAACAAACTATGTGATTCCATTACTTTTGGATGTTGACCATCGTAATATAAAACTGGTTCTGATTGATTAAACCAGTCATTTACTTTTTGATCAAATTTTTTATTCGCTTCATTGTGTGCGGCTAGTTCTTTTTCATAATACTGTTGCTTAGTTTTCATTATTTCATTCATATTAGATCTGGCATATCCATAATGAAAAATCCAAAAATCATTTAGCATGATTCTTCTATTCTGGTAATGATGTGAAAAATATGTACAATGTCCAGCGGGATCTGTCACTACTGGATGGGAATTATACTTCATTCCACGTACATATTTAAATATTCTTTGATGTTGTGGTTGCCATTCTGGACCTGGCACGGCAACATGATAGAAATCTCTATAAAAATGCAAGAAATTCGGTACGAATTCGCATGCGTGTGGATTAAGATCTATAGCTTTTCGAAGTCTTTTAATATCTTCTGGTCTATAAATCTCGTCAGCGTCATTAATTAATATCCAATCGCCATGAGATGAAACATCTAAGAAAGTTTGTTTCATCTGTTCCAAGTTTTTCCATGGTTTGTTGATAGATATTAGTGTTATTTTATTTAAAGGGTCTTTACTTGCTTTAAAGTTTTTTATTATTTCCAGGGTTTTATCTGTTGAATGACCATCTGGAGTGGCGTTTGGTCTATTTGTCACAGCACCCTCAATTACTATAATTTTATCAACTTCATCGTAAATCGAAGAAAGAACTATCGGTGCAAATTCTTCCTCATTGTGCATTTGAATACATTGTACTATCTTTGCTGGCTTATTTACTCTGTCAGCTATTGACTGCATTTGTGGAACATAATAATTCATAGTTTGCTTTCTATTGAGTCGGACTTGTTATCGTATGTAGCTACACCAGTTTCTTTCCAAGATTTATGAACAGCTAACAATTGGTCTACAACCTTATCGTGCATTGTTCTAAAATCAAACTTTTGGGCTAAAGTTAAAGCATTATTTTTTTTATCAATAATTGATTGCCATTCTCTTTTGCCATTGTCATTTAAGTTGCCAGCTTCAGCGGCTTTTTTAAGTAAATGATATTGTTGCATATGGGCAGCAATCTCTACTGGACTTGGCTCAAAAACCTGTTCTATACCTGTAAACAATCCAGGATCTTGATGGTTTATATCAAAACAAAACGTATGACATCCACCAACTACTAGGGCATTATTGTTATTAACAAAATCTGCCAACCCACCTTTATCTGGAGATATTACTGTTTTTCCGTGAGCCAAGGCATCAAAAACTGGTATTCCCCAGCCTTCGGCTCTTGAAGAACAAACGTAGACATCACCACGAACATGAAGTTGATTTATCTCTTCGTCTGTCATTGTATACGGAAGAATCAATACAGGAGGATGATTTTGAACTGGAATTCTACATCTAGATCTAATGTCTTTTACATATCTACTGATTGTATCCAAATCATTAGATCTATCGTACATGTTTATATATGTCTTTAAAACAAGGAGAGCTTCGTTTGGCATTCCAGCAAATGCAGCATAGTATGCTCTAAGCAGAATGTCAATCCCCTTCTTTGTTGTTAATTGACACACGTTATAGAAAATCGTTCTATTTTCAGCGTTTTTTATCTCAAACGGCTCATACGTCTTTTGATAAACGTCTTTGTTGCATGGTGGTGGTGCAACTAAAATCGGCTTAACAACTCCAGATCTAATTAAAGTATGTGCATTGTGTTTTGATGGAACTATTAAAAAATCAAATTCATTAGCTTTATTTGCCCAAGAAGGCTGAATTCTATCTGTTTCAAAGAATGTATATAGTCCGTTTACAACACCATTAACTGGGACAGCTTCAACGTTGCAGGTTGTCATTTGTAAAACCATATCTATATTAGACAGCGGCTTATCCATTAGATTGTTTAACCAATCTGGAGCAATAAACTCCTGTCCTTCGTCTAACTTGTCATATACTAATGCACGTGCAACTAATTCAATTCTCTTGTCTTCATTTAACATCTGTAAAAAATTACGAGACGCATGTGCAAAACCAGAGAAATCTAAAATTGGTCCAGTAAATAAAACTTTCATATAAACTCCTGGTTTCGATTGTCTGGATTATTTTTTACTAACTGATTATTCATGAAGTGTTTTCTAATACTATCTCTAACTTTTTGTGACTGATTTTCTTGATTACTTATTGTATAGAAATGTTGCAATAATTGCTGTCTAGTGACACCTGATTTTAGATTTGCTATCCATGTCTTTGCTCCGTCTGGATCAATAGATGGATATCCAAGAACCTGTGTATAAAGCCACTCAATAAATTCATCATCAGTCATGTCTTTAGATGGCAGACTAGGTGGAGTGGGATCTTTTGCTTCTATTATGGGACTATCCCAAGTTTTTGATCTATCTAATGGTTTTATATTATCTAATACAAATTCCCATTGTTTAAATAAAACATCCCAATCATAATTATCTTCTGTACACTTACGTGCATCAGCAGACATTTGTTTGTTTTTCTCTTCGTTTGATATTATTTCAAACATTTTGTCAGCCATGTCTTCTATATCTGGCAAAGCTCTTTTACATGACGTTTCTGGTTCATAGTAATAACGTCCAACATTGATAATTTCACCACCGTTTTGACAAGAATAATTTGATTCATTTATTCCTATCTCTTCAAAGTGATCGTAGCTTGGATATCGACCCTTCTCACGCATTGCGGTATAGTCCATGACAAGTGTTGGTACTCCACAGGCTTTGGCTTCCTGAATGGGCATACCATCACCCTCACAGATTGAACATTGAACATAGAGATTCATTAAATTATATAGTTTTGCGAGAGTAGGACGATCAAAACCAACACTAGTATTTGGAGGAGATGCCTCCACTTTTCCACAGTGAGGACATGGTAATTTAATTCTGCCGTCCTGTACTGGCTTAGCCCATAAATTCATAGCAGAGGTAACAGATGGTTCGCCACAGGCATGACAAAACATACTCTGTAAGATGCTACCACGAATTCCCTTGCTATGATATGGCATCCAATCATACGATTCTAAACGCATAATATGTCTAGGATAATCATAGGAATGAGCATTATCGGGCCACGAAGAATGAATCAATAATACGGCTTTATCAACAGATGGGTTTCCTTGATACTTTTGTTTCATTCTTGCAAAACCATCGATCAAGTCAGGATAGAGTTTCCGACTTTGATTTCTCATTACAGTGCCTATAATTGGCATTGTTTTATTAAGATTCCACCATCCACGAACTTCGTCTTTATTCATGGGTGTAAAGGTCTTGAGATCTACCCCCGGTCTCATTGCCTTTGGAAATATCTTCATCTTTCTTCTTCCGTCAGGCAATTTTTGAGACTGTCTCTTTAGGACATGAACACCATAATCAGAATACGACAATACCATGTTAGCGTTTTCATAGGTATCGATCCATTGTTCTAATTGAGGTTCTGCGTCAACAGTAGGCATAACAACCCACTTATACCAAGGACGAAATACACTTCTCTCTTGGAATTCTAACATCCACCAGTCGCGAATATCGATGACTATGTCTGGCTTAAAATCTGCTAAAACTGGATTGAATTTATATTCACCAAATTGATTTGTATTTTGACCATGGCCGCGAGGATGGGGACATGGCTGATGAAAAGCCTTAGCTTCTTCTTGATTTTCTGGCATAACGCCATAAAACTTCCATCTTCCAGCAATAAATTCTTTTACACGTGGATCGTTTTGATACGCATATGAACCCATTTCCGCTATTTCATATTTACCAGTTTCTGCTAATCTTGGTAAAAGTTCTCTATAGTAAGTAGAAAAGCCCGTATTGAGAAAACTGGCTTCACCAATAAATAATATTCTTTTCTTTTCCGACATTAACTCATTTCCTCTATTGATTTTTTAATTCTATTTTTTAAAATGTTTTCAATATGATCTACTTTTTCTATACTAATCTTTAAATGTATAGATACATCCTGTTTAGACATATCACCAAGAACTCTGTTTTTTAATATAAAATCCTCATTATCATTCGATGCTACGGTACATAAAAATTGTTCAATAGAATCCTGATCGTTATAACTATCTTCTATCAAACTTTGATTTTCTGCAACAAGATAATAATGTCTTCTTCCGTGTGCTATTCTCACGTCTCTAATATAAGACGGATCAAATGTTCTTTCTGAAGTACTAAGTTTTTTGGCGATTTCAACATCAGTATATCCCTGTTCGTGTAATTTAGATATCTTAACAGAAAGATTAGGAATCCTATGATCAACTGTGAATATACCAAAAAACTTAGCCG
>Ga0129336_10002514_pt1 | contig 11324 bp, 5 predicted proteins | sample CPB6_02_DNA_FD_96878 | JGI IMG/M metagenome (GOLD analysis project Ga0129336, IMG submission 96878) | Freshwater to marine salinity gradient microbial communities from Chesapeake Bay, USA - CPBay_Sum_0.6_0.2_DNA | ecosystem: Environmental > Aquatic > Marine > Coastal | place: USA: Chesapeake Bay...
GATGGGGTCCAGACCCGACGCAACCTACGCCTGTCCCACGCGTAAAGCCAGCATCCCCGCGTAACAAATAGGTATAGACCGGGCTTATCTACCCCTCCACTCCTCCGACCCCATGAAATGGCCGTTGCCCGATAACGCAAAGATCGGAATGAAGCTCACTTTTGTCTTGATCATCTTGGCTCTCGCCTTCGCCAATAAAAAGAAGGCATCAATCTCCTCCAACGTCTGGGCCTGGATCGCAGCCCTCACCATCGGCAACATCATTATTGCTGTGGTTTGGTGATTCACCCGAAGTTTGGAAAATCTTGCGAGTTTTTCATTTTTGAGCAAATTTTCTGCGCTCACACGTAGGACCGAAGCTTCGGTCGCTTAGGTTTTCTACTTGTCGAAGCGGATGGATGCGTCATCGAATTCCATTGTCGCGGCCCTGCCACTCACTGTTCTAAAGGTTTGGTTTCTAGATGAAATTTCGATAGCTACCTCTCAGATACAAACTTCCCTGGTGTTAATGATGTTTACTCACTCGAGGGATTGAAACCCTTGCCACACTCCCGTAATACTTAAAACTTATAGGGCGCCGATACCGCAAGCGATGGTGTGCTTGAAAATTTTTTAGAAAAAGCAGCGTTTCCTAGCAGGGTTAACGGATCGAAATGCGGAGTCGCGAGTGCTTTCAAAATGGCCATTAAAAACAGCCAGGATAGGGAAGGGTTTAGAAATCTTGCGTAGAAGAGCCGTCTATTAGCAAGTCTGCCAAGTCGACAAAGCCGCAAAATTCCAAATACCACATTAAGGGATCATGACAGTGTGAACAGATAGAATCCCGAAACTTCCAACGATTAAGGTTTGTCGAGATCTAGGAGTGTGGAGAAGCATGAAGCTAAAGGCTGATCAAACTGCCCAAAAGCTTAGAGGGGCATATTACACACCTATGGAAATTTCGGACTTTCTCTCAAGCTTTGCTATCACTAAAGAAACACAAAATGTACTAGAGCCAAGTTGTGGTAATGGCATATTTATACTCTCCGCATCAAAGATAAATTCAAATGTGGAAATAATTGGCATCGAATTGGACGAAGCCGAAGCTCAAAGAGCTACATCTAGAGTCAAGTTCTCCAAGACCTCGGTCACAGTTTATTCAGGTAACTATTTTGATGTTATTAAGCAGCCCAAATTGAATCACGAGAGATTCGACGCCATTTTAGGAAATCCACCATATGTTCGATATCAATTTATCGAAAGCCATATTCAAGATCAAGCAGCAGGCGTTTTTTACGGTGCAGGCCTTAAATTTACTAAACACACAAATTTATGGGTTCCTTTTGTTGTTGATTCACTGAAACGACTGAAGCCTGGGGGAAGATTAGCAATGGTAATTCCAAGGGAACTACTCAATGTAATTCACCCTGGTCCATTAAGAAAACTTCTCTTGCAAGAATGTTCACAAATTTTGATAATTGATCCGAGAGAGCTATTGTTTGAAGAAGCGCTGCAAGGAACAATCTTGTTGATGGCGTCAAAAAAAATATCCCATAAAGAAAATTCCAGGTTAGGTATTATGCATGCTCAAGATAAATCTTTCTTAAAGTTGTCACCCACAGAACTTTTCGATAACTTTGAATACAAGGTTTGCTCTCCATCTGAGAGTAAGTGGATGACTTCGCTACTCTCTTCTTCGGAGCGGAGTTGTTTCGAAAAAGCTTCGCGATTAACTGAAGTATTCCAATTAGGTGAATTAGCTCAAATAGAAGTCGGAATGGTCACCGGGGCAAACGAATATTTTTTGATCAATAAGAGCACCGCTATTAATTTCAACCTTCAAAAAAATATTCGTCCAATGGTAGGAAGAAGTCAGCACCTTTCAGGGATTGTCTACGGAGAGATTGAGCATTCAAATAATGTAGAAAATGATCTTCCAGTTTTCTTTGTTGATTTTCCGAATCTACCCTTTGAAAAACTTAATAAATCTTTGAAGGCTTATGTACGATTCGGAGAAGATCAGAATTTGCATACTCGCTATAAAACTCGCATTCGTGAACCTTGGTATGTAGTGCCATCGAAGTGGGAACCAGAGCTATTTCTACTAAAACGCAGCAACTATTTCCCGAGGCTTGTTGTAAACGAAATTTCTGCGCTTAATACTGATACTGCTTATCGCATTACTTCGCTGGGCATAGACGCCCGAAAATTAGCTTGGTGCTTTGTCAATTCGCTAACAGTTATAAGTGCTGAATTGGAAGGGAGAAGCTATGGAGGCGGAGTGCTTGAACTTGTTCCCTCTGAAATACGAAGACTCGTTGTTCCGATCGTTGATTGTAGCGAAGAGGAAATTAATTCATTAAATTCTAGATTTATCAAAGGTGTAGCATACGAAGAAATTCTTGACAGTCAGGATCAAAGAATCTTGCCGAAATTGGGTTTAACTTCAAAAGAGATTTCTACAATTCAAAAGGCTAGATTGAAATTACAAGAGCGTAGATTCCGATCAACGCAATTAGGTGTTGGAGGTGTACGTGTCTAGAACTGTCCAAAAGTTAGATTTACAAGCTAAGGGTATTAAGAATTTGATGGACAAGTACGAATTGTCCAGTCTGCTCTACGAAAAATCTACTAGCAACTACCAAGAAGCTGAAACAAGAAGTGAGTTCATTGACCCTTTATTGAAATTCCTAGATTGGGACGTCGAAAATGAATCTGGTGTAATTTTCTACGATAGAGAAGTGCTGCGTGAAGAGAGTCAGCAGGCGTCCGGTTCGGCAAAGAAACCTGATTACACACTTCGGATTGGTGGCAAAACTAAGTTCTTTGTTGAAGCCAAGAAACCTTCCATTGACATAACCCAAAACAAGCCGGCAATATTTCAGGCAAGATCATACGGATACACAGCAGGCCACCCGATTGTAATACTTACAAATTTTAGGCATTTGTCTGTATATGAGTGCATGTCTATTCCCAATGAATCCGATCCTCCCGACGCATCGCTGCTCTTTCAATGCTCTTATAGGGAGTATTTGACGAAATTAGAAAGTGTTCGTAAATATCTAGCTAGAGACTCAGTTGCTTCCGAAGACTGGTACGAGCAGTTCGATGGATATGAAAGATATGCAGAACTTCCCGTAAGCAAAACTCTCTTTGAAAGAATCGCCGATTGGAAACTACTGATAGCTAAAGATGTAGTTGCAAATTATGAGTCAATGGAAGAATCTTTGATTGACGTAATTGCTCAGAAGTTAATTAATCGGCTACTTTTTATGCGAGTATGTGAAGACAGAGGTATCGAAGGAGAAAATTTCTTAGTTAAGGCAACTAAGAATCCAACTTTTGACGTTCAAAGTTTTTTTAGTCAATTAGACGCACGATATAATTCAGGACTTTTTGATCAGTCGAATGCCATTAGTGAACCTAGCATTCATGTTTCTAGTTCCGTTATAAAGCACATCATATCCAAATTATATCAACCATACTCACCGTTTAGCTTTTCAATACTTGGAGCTGACTTACTTGGCATCGCCTATGAATTGGCTTTGACTGAGCGAGTTAAAGTTGAAATTAAGGCTGGCCAAAGAGAAGTTAGCTTGGTTAGAAAAAAAGAATTCTACCGACGTGATGTAGTAACGACCCCTCAAGCTTTAGTTGAATTGACGGTAGCTGATGCGTTATCAAATTTAACAAAGATTGATATCTCCAAATTCAAAGTTCTTGACTTTGCTATTGGCTCTGGGCGTTTCTTGATTGCAACTTACCGTGAATTAGTTAAGAAACTGCTGTCTGAAAGCTTGAGTAATGGTGATTTTAGTAAATTGGAGAGAGTAGGTAAAGATAGATTTAAACTTTCATACAAAATTAAATGTGAATTAATCACAAACTGCTTGTACGGAATAGACATCGATTATGTTGCCACGGAAATCGCAAAATTCAGTTTACTTGTAACTCTACTTGAGGATGAAAGTCAACTTTCTTTGAACAGGATCCGCCCTATTTTACCTAATTTAGACCGAAACATTTTTCATGGAAATACTCTAGTAAGACCGCATAGCTCTATGTCGAAGGCTGAGGTCGCTGAATCGCTACCTCTGGATTTTGTCTCAAGTGGATTGCCAACTTCTTTTGATTTGATTGTTGGCAACCCACCGTATATGAAAACGGAGGACATCAAAAACTTTAGTCCATATGAATACGAATACCTTAAACGTAATTATGCTTTTACTTTCAAGCAATTTGATAAGTACATGCCGTTCATTGAGTTCTCATCAAAACATTTAAAGCAAGGCGGTATTTGCGCAGCGATTGTTCCCAATAAGTGGCTAACGAATGTCTCGGGTAGAGCTATGAGAGACTACTTCGAATCAAGCGGATCAATAGTGAGTATTAGGAATTTTCGACATGTAAAACTCTTCGTGGATAAAGATGCATACGTTGCGCTGCTCATATTCACAAATGGGTCTGCCAAGTCATTTAATTACTCCGAACCCGCAGTACTTCCAGATCTTCTAGGAGGAAGTACAACATCGGGAAGTATCTCTTTCTTGGACGTTCACAAATATAATAAAGGTTGCTGGGTTTTACCAAAGGATACATTTGAAAAAGACGTTCTGGATAAAATAGTTGCTAAGTCGGTTTCACTTAAGAATGTTGTATCCCCGAGGAACGGAATTCAAACATCTCTAAATCAAGTGTATGTAATCTCGAAATCTGAAATAGTATCAGTCGCAAATAATGTTGTGACCTTTACAAAACAGGGCAAAACTTTCTTGATCGAGTCTTCTATTCTCAGACCGTTTCTTCAAGATTCTACGACTGTTCAATCTCACTCAATTGTTAAGTCTGATTCATTCATAATTTACCCTTACAATCTGTCGATTTCTCAAAAGGGTACTCCTCAATACTCGATTATTGATTTGAAGACTCTTAGAAGTTCCTATCCTTTAGCCTTTTCTTATTTCTCGTACATGCAGTCAACGTTATCAAGTCGATCTATGGCGATCTCACCGGGACAGCCTTTTTATTCTTTTGGGCGGAGTCAAAATATAGCTTCCGCACCTCAGGCTCCGAAAATCTTTTACTCAACTAATCAATTGGGTGATAAATACTCCCTAGATATAACAGGAGTTGTTTTTGAGTCGGGTGGAACTGCGGGAGAAGTTGTTCTTTATCCCAATGATTCTGGATACTCATTGGATTTTGTTCTTGCACTTCTGGATCAAGCCCCAATCGAGTTCTACATTCGAAAAAGTGGAAGTCCCTTTCAGGGAGGCTACTATTCGCGTGGGACTGCTGTAATTGGCGAAGTTCCAGTGCCCGCTGTCAATTTCGATAACGCTACTGAAAAAAATTGGCATGATGATATTTCTAGAAAGCAGGCAGAGTGTCGACAAATAAATGAGTTTCTGCCTAATTTGCATCCAAATCAGGTCACACAATCAAGACAGAAATTCAATCAACTAAGACTTGAAATAAGAGACTTATTCCTCGGATTTTGGAAACTTACCTCAAATGACTTAAGTTCCCTAATTTAGGATAGAGCGTTCTACCAAATTTGACCCTTCTGGCTACAGGAACGCAATTGATAGTTCCACTACTAAAATATCCTTTTTAACGATTATCCAATAGCTCTCACTCGGTTGATTAGTAGGAAGTTAAATCATGCTTTAGTAAATCAAAATAGAATCGGGCGCGGCTTTGGATACTTTGATCCGTCCAATCTTGGATGTCCCAATTCAACTCCTTGATACCTGCCTCCTTGAGCAGCTTATTGACTTTCTTTTGGTCTCCATCATCTAGACCATCAATACCTGAAACCGTTTTGGTTAGGTAAATTTTGTGCTGGAGATAGGTTTTCTTTTTTTCGTTAGGCATTTTGTCTTGCAAGCCTCGATTGTCTTGAGGATAAAGAAGTACCAAGTTTCCAATAGAGTGAACCAACTCATTTGCCCCACCCTTGTTTCTAGGAAGGACATGGTCGATATCCCAACCAGTCTTCTCCCCTTTACGCTTTCTAGTCCGGAAATATTCTTGCGTCTCTCCGTTTGGCTTTTCCAAATAATTGTCCACATACCAACTCAAGTGACTTAATACAGATCTGATCTTTACTCGGTCTGAAGCAATTTCGTAATCCCAACCCATCATTTCTGTCTGCAATTTATCGAAGTCTGAATCTTTAAGAAGCGCTTCTTTTGTGTATATGGCATCAACTTTGTCGATAGTCGCGTTCGATCCAAGGTTATTCAACGCCGAGGCCCACCTAGGGATGATCTTTTCGAACTCTTGAGTTCTTTCTTGAGCGAGTACGTAAAACGCCGTCCTATTATGAATCTGTTTCACGACACGTTTGAAGACTTTTGGATCTGAAAACTTTCGTATCGCTAAAAGGAGTGGGTAGTGCTGGACTGACTTTAAGTGCTTAGCCAAGTAGAGCTCTTCAAACTTCCCATGTAAATCATGTTTGAGATCGCTATAGTTAGCAAGATATATTGCGTCGTTTTCAAAATCTTGCGCAAAGTCAGTCGGTTTAATCTTTGATTCGTTCATATATTCAGACCAAAAATTCGCAAGCTTCTCGTAAGTGATCTTTTTTCCTCCCGACAGAGTCCAAGAAAGAGCTCGAAGAAGATATTTTGGATCATGAAGTCGTGTAATGCCCGACTTATTCAGTGTCTGGCACATACCATTCCACGATGAGGAAATTAGACCAAAATCATCTTCACTTTCGACATTTTGAAAAATCCTATTTTTAATAAGGTCCGCCCCTGAAAGCCCAAGTCCACGATCATTGATGTGATCAAACACTGAGATAGCTTCAGTCTGATTATCAAGAGTCAATTCAACAAAACGGACACAATTCATTATTGTCTCAATGGCATTGACGAATTTATCTTGATCAATCCATCCCTGCTTTTCAAATTGAGTCTCATAGATGTATTTCACTACAGCTGCGAGATTTTGTTGCGTAGTCGTATGCTTATCAGTGTTCTTGAAAAAATCTTCTCCGACTCCTTCGCTTGCATTAGACCATAACCAAATTTCTTCCAATATTTCATTAGCCCTCGATTGATTCATGCGAACTCGCGGTGTGTATTCATCCTGAGAAGTCGTGAGGCAGTTTCGAATGTCAACCATAAGTTGATTGTGCTTGTCATTGTTCTTAGACATTAATCCGTGAGTTCGTATGTATTTTCTTGCACACATTAGGAAAAGTAAAAAGGTCAGTGTTCTCTGTTGTCCATCAATTATCAGGTCTTCGCCAGGTTTTTGCGGTGATCTACAAAGGATAACTGATCCAATTAGATAGTTCTTATCGCCCTTTTCCAGGAATTCCCTCAAGTCTTCAAGCAATACGCCTACTTGTCCCGAATCGTTAGCTTCCCACACATACTCGCGCTGCCACAGTGGAATTGAGAGAGATCGATCTTGAGAGAGATACTCTTTAAGAGTTCGAACGGGAACTGTTCCTTTTTCCATTAGAAGCATGATTAAAGTCTATTTCTCCTTTTCTCTACGTCAAGATCTAAACGGTCAAACTTGACTTAGGTGATTAGGAAACCAATCTTCAGGTCTAACCTGTGCAACAAAACCCCAATTTTCGGCAAAAAAGGCTGAAATTAGCCCGTCTTGAGTAATTCGTAATCGAGCACCTGGTCGGAATCTTCTAAGTAGATCATTAAGCATATTTGAGGTTTCGAGATTGACTGAAGATAGCTTAGTAGATGTTATTCGATCCTCAACATCATACGAATCGGAGATCACATACGAATGGGAAGTAAATTGTGTATTGATTGGATCGCCAAACATCCATTTCTTTTCGGGTAAAGCGGAAGCAGTCTTTTCTTTTTCCTGGTGGGTCATTTGGGTCACTGTGTCAGAAACATTCATTGAAGTGGCCTTCAACGTATCTATTAGTTTGTCGCATTCATTGATTATATTTATTTCCGCTAATGCAGAAACCAAGCGTATAAGTTCAGCCAAACCAACTAGTTCTTCTTTTGATTCATGCACGTGTCTATGCACCCACGCATTTCTTTCCGCCAATAAATTATCAAGTTCGTCGTAAAAGTTCTTTAAGCCTTCTTTTTTTGATATTCTTGAATTAATTGGCATTCTCAGTTGACTTGCACCATTTCTCGCTATTTCCTTCAACAGAGCATGCACATCTCTAAGATTCTGATCTTCCTCTAGCAGCTTTAGCGCTACCAACTGTTCTTGCCAATTCTTTCCGTAGAGGCTACTAAGTTTTTCATCAATAACCTCAAGTAGGGAGTCGGCAAAGAGTGCCATTATCGAAATTGCAGCCGAGTAAATTGAGTAACTATTTTCTGGGTCTAAAGGTCCAAGTTTCCTCTGCTGCTCATTCACAATTCATGACTCACTTTGCAATTTCTAATTCATCCAGTATCTCGTAGACATCTTGGGATTCATATTCAATGTCATCTCGAATGACTTCGCATCTTGTGCACACAATTGCGTATCTATCTTGAAGCTCAATTTCACCAAAGAATAGTTGCGGTTTGCTTCCACAATCAATACATCGACTTTGTGTCGAGCCTAGATATTTCCATTTTCCAGAACTATGATTTTGATTAATTGTTGAAATTTCAATTCCAAAGTTTTTGCACAAAGTAGGTATCGAAAGAGGATTGAATGAAGATCCAATTAAATTTCTCTCCACTTCGTTTTCTAAATCTTCGGCGTATTCGGTCATATCACCTAAGAGTTCTTCGATTTTTGATTCATAGTCTTGGATTTCAATTGTTCCGTAGGTTTTTACTGGATCAAAAACTTGATCTTGTGTTGAGCCAATCATGTACAGCTTCTTAGTAGATCGAGTGACATTGACATACATCAATCGCGCTGACCTTCCAATTTCATATTCAAGCTCTCTAAGAATACCAACGGGATCAACGATAATAACTACGTCGAACTCAAGGCCCTTAACTTCAGTTGGCGCATAAACCTTTATATGTGCGCCACCTGTGGCACCCGGATTCCAATTTATGAGACTTTGACGTGTTTCGTCCGTTGCAATAATTAGGACACTGTCTTGATTTGCTAGATGTTCCGAAGCAATACTTTGTGCTTCGATCAAAAAACGATCTCGAGGAGTAACCTTCAAATTTAGGGCATCTTCTACGTCTAGGAATGGTTCAGCTGCACTGACGTTAACCTCGGCTTTTTCCAAGAACTTTACCGAGTAATCAATAATGTCTTTAGGTACTCTATAGCTCCTAGTTAACTCGGATTTAACAATTTCCTCTGAATCAAAATGTGCCGCAATGTCATCCCATTCCTCGTAGTAAATAGTCCCAATACCTTGTGCTAAGTCTCCCGTCATCGAAATAGCCGAAGGATGGTCGACTCTTCGAGCGAGCATTCTAAGTTGCATAGGAGTCAGATTCTGAGCTTCGTCTATTGCAATATGCCCCCAAGAAGTTCCTGACTTTCCCCTAATGCAGAAATCTAAATAGTCCAAAATGGGAACATCTGATTCGCGAATTTCAAACTCGTCAGATGCGACGTGGTAAAGCCAATTATCAATATCTTCAAATTCCATATTTCTTGCTGCGTATCGAATGAAGTCATTTGGATTCTTCTTCAATTTTTTCAACGCACTTTCCGGCGTAATATCTGGGTAAATGTTTCTCATCATCGTCTTGAAGGTAGATGTTTGCTGAATTATTTCCTTAGGATCGCCTTGAAATCGTGATCGTTCTTTACCCTCTTCTTCCCATTGAAGAAAGAATCGTTCTGTGAGGATCCCTAAAACCGTATTTGCTGCTTTTTGTTTTTTGAGTTCGTAGTTAGCTTGATCTTCACGATATATCGCAAGAAGTTCGTAGGAGTCTCTTATAGTGAACAGCACATTAATGTCGGCGACTTTGAATTCGTAGTTGCTCTCAAGGATCTTGGGAGTATCGAGCAACAATTCGTCAATTACTGACTCCATTACTCTTCTTGCCTTGATAATCTCGATCGATTCTTGGTCTTTATTTGAAGCGTATTTCCATTTTGTCAATCCCTCGACCGTTGATGTTATGACGTCTTGCTTTCCCAGCATTACTAAGGCTTCTTCCACATAATCTAAGAACTTTTGATTAGGACCTATGAGTACTAATCCTTTCTCGCGCGCAGAATGATCTTTAAATGCAATTCTTGAAAGTCTTTCAAGTAAAACTACAGTTTTGCCACTTCCCGGTGGACCTTGAACGGCGAGTATCGTGTCATTTGGAGATCGACTCACTTTAAATTGATCTGGCTGAAGTGTTGAACCTACAAGCCCGAGAGACTCTCCTCTCGTTTCCGCCATTGTTGCCGTCAATAGATCTGCAGCGAGTACTTCTTCATTTGCGGTTGATTTTGATCCAGTGCCACTTAATTCTTCCCTTATCTCAATCAATTTTCCATTTTTTATTGCTATACGAACACGCCTTTTAACCTCCGGCAGATCGCTCAGAGGTAACGCTCTGTAGCCTTTTCCATCATTGTCGATGTGATACACGAGCCAGTGAGATATGCCAGGGTGACTTTCGGGAACTGGTTTACTGTCTTTTGCTAATGTCAACATTCCAAATCCATAGTAAAGAGTCTCGCCATTTTCAAGGTCTACCCGAGTGAAATAAGGTGATTTGGAGTCAGGTAATTCAACGGCTTTAATCGCACGTTTCACGTGATAACCAGATGCCGGCGTAGCTCCACCAGGGTTACTAATTAATTTATCGAGCTCTACCCGACGCAATTGGATATTCTCCTGAGTAAAATCCAAATAGATGGATTCCTCTTCGAAGCTCTTGGAATTACTCATCCCAAAGTAACCCCACTTTTGCTGTCGGCACGGTGGAAAAGGTACTCGAAGCTTGTCGAAGGTTAAAGAGATTTACCTTATGGAACAGGAAGGCACTGCCAGGCAATGGTCCGCTACCAAGGTAGGACCAGTCATGTCTGTTCGATCTTCTCTCGTAACCAGGAACTCAAGTACGCACGATGGGCAGAACTTGTATGAGAATCGGAGATATTCATTGAAGTTCCATATACGGGAGTTCCATTGAAGTCACCAATGTAAAGAGAGTACTGATGGTTTTTTCCTTCTACCGCAGTCTTGCCTTCAAGTGAGAGACTGAAGCTATCCTTCAGCGAATTAATTGCAGTCTTTCCTGATAGTACAAAACGTTTTAAATTAGGGTTGTGGTTCTTTATCCAATTTATTTGCTGAAACAAAAATGGGAGGTCATTATCTAGGAGGTATCTGGCATCTGTGGGATCGAATTCCAAAATAGCGCTCCAAATTGGATCGGTGGCCCATTGAACTAAATCGAGATGGCACGCTGAATTATCGA
>Ga0129336_10002515_pt1 | contig 11319 bp, 10 predicted proteins | sample CPB6_02_DNA_FD_96878 | JGI IMG/M metagenome (GOLD analysis project Ga0129336, IMG submission 96878) | Freshwater to marine salinity gradient microbial communities from Chesapeake Bay, USA - CPBay_Sum_0.6_0.2_DNA | ecosystem: Environmental > Aquatic > Marine > Coastal | place: USA: Chesapeake...
GAACGATCAGTCAAGGTGTGGCAATACATTTCAGAAGGAATTTCATCCGGAATTTGTCCAACTTTCGATTTTTGATATGCCCTCTCTAATTGAGAGTAACTTTCATCAATATGAAAGGTTCCAGCAAATGCAATCTTCGGATCAACACCGCTCTTAAGTTTAGGCAGCGAGGAAAGAACCATATTTATTTTTAATTGTGAACCGTCTAGCATTTTAGGAGCTGGAATTGATGAAATTTTTGAGAGAGTTTGTGGCGAACATCCAGCAAGAACCACTTTAGCTAGAAATTTTTCACTACCAACACTAACTTCTACTTCATCTCCTTTATCGAACACAGATGTAACTGCAGACTCCGTTCGGATCTCAACACCTAAGTTCCTTGCTTTTGCAGTTAGCTCCTCGATTAATCTGCCCATGCCGCCCTTGGGGACTTTCCACTCACCAGTACCATTTCCAATCAAGTGATAAAGGAAGCAGATATTCGCCGCCTTGTCGCAGGCGCTCGCAAAAGTTCCGATTAATCCATCTGTCAGGACAATTCCTTTGATCACATCATCTGTGAAATATTTATCGAGTGTCTTGCAAAGAGGCGTCTCAATAAATTCGTTCCATAGCTCCTCTCCCACCAAAGTGCGAATCTGTGATGAGGTTGGCAAAGGTTCTAGCAATGACGGCGCAACTTTCTTTGCAAAATCTGCAATGCGATCATAAAACTTTTCCCAAGAAGCGACATCTTGCTCATTCTTTGTGAAATCTGCAATTGATTTTCTCGAAATATCATCAAAAATACGATTGACTAAAACTCCGCTATCTCGAGCTGGCGTGTAAGAGGAGACTGTTCGACTAATAGTTTCAAAACTCAATCCCAAATCTATTCTGATTTGATCTGGGAGTAGTGCCACCAGATATGAATATCTTGATAATTTGGCTCCAACGCCATCAAAGGCATAGACGCTTGCTGTTGCACCTCCCAAAGTTTGATTGCGCTCTAGAAGTAATACTTTCTGATTCTCTTTAGCAAGATAGCACGCAGCGACTAGAGCGTTATGACCGCCGCCAATAATAATTGCGTCATAACTGTTAAACATTGTCACTAGATACTTTGAATAATTCGATCAAAAGCTTCAGTGATAATTTCACTTCCGGTTCCAAAATTAAATCGGATGTGATTCTTAGAATTAGGCCCATACATACTTCCGGCATTAACTGCTAACTTGCTCCGTTCCAGAATTCTTTTCGCAGGTTCATCGCCTAAGCCAAGTTGGCTCAGATCTAGCCAAGCTAAATAACCGAAATCCGGTTCTCGATAACCAATTACAGGAGCTTTTGAATCAATCAGATTTCTTATTAATTTGCGGTTTTGATCTAGGGTTAACATCAAGTTATCGAGCCAGGATTGTGATTGCGCCATTGCTGCAGTTGCAGCGACTGCACCAAATAGTGAAGCGCGAAATGCAACGGAGACTGGCATGGAATTTATACGTTCCTTAAGTTTCTCATCTTGAGTGATAATTAATGCGCACTTCAAACCAGCTAAATTGAAGGCTTTACTCGCACTTGTTACGGTAATTCCGACTCGTTGTGCCGTAGAAGAGACATTAAGGAAGGGCGTAAATTGTTTCGGAACAAAAGTGAGCGGTGCATGAATCTCATCGCTAATTACAATTACGCCATATTTTTCCGCTAAATCTGCGATAGCGCTTAAGGTTTCTTTACTAAAGACAATTCCAACTGGATTATGCGGACTACATAGCAGATGAACTTTTGCACCAGATTTATATGCCGCTTCAACTCCTGCTAGGTCCATTCGGTATTCCATGCCTTCATTTATTAAAGGCACATCTACAAGAGTTCCCTTTACTTCATTAATCCAACGCCACATGTTGTCGTAGATTGGTGAATTAAGAACAATTTTTTCGCCCGGTGCAATAAGTGTGCGGAGTACTTCTACAACTCCGACGCCAACATCGGTCGCTACTCGTATCTGCGCAATATCTGGAGTCCACGACCATAATCTTTCGGAGAGTAACTTAAATGCATCTAGCATCTCTGGAAACGATCCAAGATAACCTGTATCGGAGCGATCGACCATATCTTGTAAAGCTCTCTTTATCGGATCGGCTATCGGAAAATCCATTTCGGCAACGGGAAGAGGAAGCACATCGCTGGGAAAAGTTCGCCACTTAGTGCTCTTACGTTTACGTAATTCTGAGAGTGGGAATGCACTTAAAGGGTTACTCATGCCAGGTCCAAACTTGGCTCTTCTTAATGAGCATAGGAAGAGTTTAGCCATACCATCAGGCCATGAGTTCTATAACTCGGAGAAAATCTATTGAGATTGGCGACTTCATTGCGAAGACTGAGCCGAGATTTGGTGAAGTGATTGAAAAATTTGGTCCATGTCCGATTGGCGTTCAACCTTCTCGCGTCAGCAATTTCACCGCACTTGCCGAATCGATATTGGGTCAACAATTATCACTCAAAGCTGCAGATACCATAATTAAAAGAGTTAAAGTTTTAGCTGGCGGACAATTGACTCCCACGATTGTTGCAAAATTGAGTCATCAATCTTTGCGTAGCGCAGGTTGCTCTGAGAACAAAGCTAAGGCTGTACGAGCTTTGGCATCGTCAGTGAACAATGGCGAAGTACCATTACGTTCACTTTCCAGAAAAAGTGATGATGAAATTATGGAAACATTGCTTCCTCTTTTTGGAGTTGGCAGGTGGACTGTTGAAATGTTTCTAATTTTTCAATTGGGTCGACTAGATATCTGGCCGGTCGGAGATCTCGGCGTGCGAAGAGGATGGGAAAAACTCTTTAAAATGCGGGAAGAAATTGAAATTTCTAATCTGATTAAAGCTGGCGAAAAATTTTCACCTTATAGAAGCCATCTAGCCTGGTACTGCTGGCGAGCCCACTCGCTTTATTCTTAATTACTGCTTTGGTTTCAGTACCAACGCAACAGAATTGATGCACCATCGCTGATCGGTCGGAACTGCATAACCTTCGCCTTCAAACACATGGCCTAAATGAGAACCGCATTTCGAACACCTTACTTCAGTTCTAATGCGCGGTGCTAATGAACGATCTTCGAGCAAAATAACAGCATCATCTTTAGTCGGAGCATAGAAAGATGGCCATCCGCAACCGGAATGAAACTTTGTTTCACTTCTGAAGAGTTCAGCGCCACAAGCTTTGCACTCGTACACGCCAATTGTTTCACTCTCATAATATTTTCCGGTAAATGCAACTTCTGTTCCGGCTTTTCTTAAAACATCGTAAGAAAGTTGATCAAGCTCCGATTCTAATTTTGTCTCATCTAATTGAACTTCAAATGGCTTGCCGGTCAAAGGGTTAATCTTCGGAAGTGGTTTACCTGTTTCCATGATTAACTCTGAACTTTCGGAAATGGTACGCCGGTTGATGAGTGGCAGTCATAGCCATCAGGATTCTTCTCCAGGTACCTTTGGTGATAGTCCTCCGCAAGCCAATATTTATGTGGCGTTGCTTCCTGTATTTCAGTAACTATCTCCGAATAACCTTCACTTAACAAAAGCTCGTTGTAAATCTCGCGAGTATTTATTGCCGAAATCATCTGTTCACTTGTAGTCGTGAAAATTGCACTTCGATATTGGGTTCCGATATCTCCGCCCTGTTTGTTAAGAGAAGTTGGATCATGCATTGTCCAAAATTCTTCAAGTAATCTCTGGTAGCTGATTTGGCTTGGCTCAAAAACAACTTCTACAGTTTCTGCATGATTAGTTGTTCCGGTACAAACTTCTTTGTATGTAGGCTCAGATTTGCTGCCTCCCATGTAGCCCACAGAAGTTGAGATCACGCCAGGCAGATTCCAAAAACGTCTCTCGGCTCCCCAAAAGCAACCCGTTGCAAAATAAGCTTTTTCTGCCATAGACAAATCTTGGCATGAGTCTTCACTTGTGGCCTAATGAAATGACCCACTTAGCTTTTGAGGGCAAAAGTGAATAAATTGTTGGGAAGATGTGAGAATTATTAGCTAACTCACCACATAGAACTATTGAGTATCAAGTCATTACACGAGAGAATTAGCCCTATCGAGCCCAATCGGGCAAGAAGCCGTATAAGTCAGGCGCTCTAAACCGGGCGCTTAATGGGTGCGGAAGAACGGAGAGCCATGGATATGAATATGGATTGGCGCCATCGCGCAGCCTGTCGCCATGTCGATCCTGAGCTTTTCTTTCCAGTTGGAAATACTGGACCAGCAATTGCGCAGATAGAAGAAGCGAAAAAAATTTGTGCACGTTGCGATGTCCGCGAACCATGTCTGCAATGGGCTCTTGAAAGTGGTCAAGACTCAGGAGTTTGGGGCGGCCTTTCTGAAGATGAACGTCGCGCTATGAAGCGTCGCGCTGCTCGACATAGAGCGCGTATGCTCGAGAGTCAAAATCAGATTCAGTAAGCGAATCGGATTTTCGCTTCTGTCCCTTTTTGCAATTTAGACAAAGTTAATTCACCATTTAGTTCATTTTCCGTTAATGTCTTTACAATTTCTAATCCAAGGTTTGCAGACTTCGAAATGTCGAAATCAGTTGCCAGTCCAATGCCGTCATCGCGAACTGCTACCTCTATGCCCAAATCATCTCTAAAACATCTAACTTCTACCTTAGAGCCTGATTGCTCTAGACCGTGCTCAAGCGCATTTTGAATCAACTCAGAAAGGATTAGCGCAAGTGGCGTTGCAACCAATGAAGTAATTTGCCCAAATTCTCCAACTTTATTTATTTGAATTTCGCCAGGTCGTGGACTTAGTTCTAATCCATTCTTAATGATTTTCTCTATAACATCATCGAAAACAACAAAATCTTTTGAGCCACTGGATAGGGTTTCATGAACGTGAGCAATAGAGCCAATCCTTCGTACCGCTTCTTCAAGTGCCGCCCTCGCGCCTTCATCAGATATTCGACGTCCTTGCAGACGTAACAGTGCTGATACCGATTGGAGATTGTTTTTGACTCGATGATGAATTTCACGAATCGTTGCATCTTTACTAATTAGCGCACGATCTCGACGTTTTAGTTCAGTCACGTTATGAACCAGAACTATCGCACCAATTCGATTTCCAAATTCAGTTAACGGAATGGCTAATAAATCTAATATTCCGGTTGAATTTTCAAACTCTTCTCTGCGGAGAGTCTTTCCACTCATCACAGCTCGCCAATTCTCTTCTCTCGGCTCTCTGCTCTTGGTTTGTAGAGATAACTCATCCAGAATCTCGCCAAAGTGGAATGAATCCATCTCTCTATTCCATCCCAGTTTTCCAAATGCACTTCTGGCATTTGGACTCGCGAATACAATTCTGCCTTCGCTATCTAGCCGCACTAAACCGTCACCTACGCGCGGTGCGGATTCAGCAAGATAGAAACTTTCTTTCACTGGAAAATCCCCTTGAGAAACCATTCGATAAATTTGATTTGCGATTTCGCGATAATTTAACTCGAGTCGAGATGGGGTACGCATAGTTTCGATGTTTCTATGTCGAGTTATAACAGCAATGATTTTCTCTTGAAATTTAACAGGTATGAACTCTTCTTTAACGGCAAAATCACCAAGATTTTGGGTATCTAAATCTCGAATTATTTCGCCACTTTTTAGCGCCTTAAAAATATTCTCATTTTCAGAAACGTTTAATTTGCTGCCAATAAGATCCTGGGCAAAAACCGTTGCAGCAGTCATTGGCCTGATCTGGGCAAGTGCAACTAACTCAGAGTTTGAGTTTTGAACCCATAGGACTAAATCAGCAAAGGAAAGATCTGCAAGCAATTGCCATTCTGCAGTCAGCTCAGATAAGCGTTCACTCTCAGACTCTGTCAGTCCAATATCGGTGGTTGACATGAGCGCAGATTACTGAACATTTGGTTGAATCTGTTGGGCTAACTGAAGAAGAGATTTACGTAGTCGACCTCGTGGAGCAACCTCAGCGATCGCACAATAACCAGATTTCGCCCGATCTAAGCTCTCAAAATCAAATGGAAGAAAGTTGCTTGGATGACCGCCGATTCGCGCTTGAAATCTCTTGTAGATCGAGCGCTCTCTTCTGGAATTACCTAACTTATTCATTAGAAAATAAGGCTTCGCCGAGAGCGCTTGATTTTCAATCATTTCAAGAAACATTTCCAATTCAAACATGTGATTATTCTCCGGTTGCATCAGGAAGAGGATTTTTCCTGCTGACTCCAAAAGATCTACATAATTTCGCGAGGGCGCTCGACGATCAGAAAAAGCCACACCCAAATTTGCAACCGAACCTAGAACTGCAACGGTAATCAGCCCGCTATCGTCTAAATCTTCAATCTCCGTTGCGATTGTTAATCTCTTATCAAGCTTCGTTTGACTCTTGCCACGCTTACCGCCCATTAGGAATGCAATATCTTTTCGAAAATAGTTGGCATCCAGAATATTCACATTCTGTTCTCGAGATAGTTCATAACCAAGATTAAGAGTCACAGTTGTAATACCTGGCGCTCCCGTAGTACCCGTGACCACAAGTAGTTCAGGGCGAAACATTGCCTTTTTTCTAATTACTTTCTCTGAGTCAAAAGATCGCAGCGAACGGGCTACGAATTTTTGCAATTCTGAAGGACTTTGAAACCGGAATTCCACCAGTGATATAGCAATCAGATTCGAAAGTCGGGTCAGCTCTCTATTGATTTCTGCGGGAAAACTCTGAAAGTCATGAATTAATATCCAGCGGTCTTCATTTGTGATTATTCGCTTTAAGCTGCTGACAACATCATTGACGGTTAACGCTCTTGTTTGAATCAGTAAATCGTCTCCAAAGCTACCTCGAAGAATATCAATTACATTATCCTCATAATCGGCATCTTGAAGGTAGGTTATAACTTTGATTGCAAGTTGCATTGTTATTCTTGTTTTATTGAACTATTCTTTTAACAACCATGAATTGATTGTTTCCTACGGAAGAAATTAATTCTGAAACAAATTGAGATGGAACGAGTAAGGTAAATAACATGCGTCCGCCAAACTCATTTGCTGTTACTGAATCAATTGATACTCCAGAAAGAAGTAACTTTGTCGAATCTTTTTTGCTATCGTATTGATTCGGTTCGGGAACTCCATAAATGTCTACTATTGCACCGGATTTCAAATTCGAAGGCGCCATGTCTTGTGCCACTGAAATTGGAACTAGCTGAAGATTTACATCAATATCTTGAGAGATTGCAAAGCTCGGCACAAATTCGGATGTGCCAATTCTTCTAAGGACTGATGAGCCGACGATCTCGAATGATGTACTGAGATATTGTTCGCCATTTTCAATCAATCTAACTCGCATTGGTGTTACATCTTCTGGAGTAATGATTTCGCCTGGGGCAAGATCTCCGGTACTTGCCCAGACGGTGACAGTGCGATCAGCAGAATTGCTAATTATGAATGCAGAAACAAATGAAGCAATTATTAAAACTAGGCCCATCAGATATCTAGGCGTGAGAAAAAATGAGATATCTCGCCATGATTTTTCAAGAGATTTCATAGGCGATTAATACCTCAGCGATCCATCAGATATGAGTTTTCCACACTCATACTTTCGGCTGAGGTGCTACAGCTAAATTCGCGCGATTCTGCGCGCTATGAAATCTACTCAAGAAGCTTTTCAATTTTTTACATCACCGCCAGAAATCGCCAGCGAGGTTCCCGCTAGTAAGAAACTATTCTTAATACCCACTACACACGGCGAGAACTTTGATCCAGGTTTTGCTCCAATTCCTACTGATCCTTCAGAACTTCCTGATCCAGATCGATGGACTCTTGCTTATGTTGTAAGTGTTATCGAAATCTTGTTAGGGCGAAGACAATTAAGACAGATTGCGCGCATGACTCATCGTTACACCTTTAACTCCATAGCTTCACAGGTCGGTAATTTGAAGGTTCAACCGAGAATCAAGAAAATTCATCGAAATTATCCAATTGAGGGCGTAATTGAAGTTGTCGCAACTTTGGCATTTCCAGAGCGCGTGCGCGCACTTATCACAAGATTTGAAGGCGTAGACGGGAGATGGTTATGTACAGAATTCGAATTGCTATGAAGCGCCGTGGCAACGCTTATATTTTTTGCCAGAACCACAGGGGCAAAGTGAGTTTCTGGAAACACCTGACGCTCCGGCTGAAGTAGACCCATCTTCTGATGGGGCTGAATATGTCAGATTTTCCGTCTGAGATTTTTCGGTTACACCTTTTGCGGCAACTTTTGAATCTTCAACTTTTACTTCAACATTAAATAGGAAGCCAACGACTTCCTCTTTCATGGCTTCAATCATTGCTGAGAATAACTCGTAACCTTCTTTTTGATATTCGACCAATGGATCTCGTTGCGCCATTGCGCGAAGGCCAATTCCTTCTTGTAAATAATCCATCTCATAGAGATGTTCGCGCCACTTTCGATCAAGTACAGAGAGGAGAATCTTGCGCTCAAGTTCTCGAATCACATTGCTACCTAATTCAGCCTCACGCTTTTCGTAAGCTTCAAGAATATCTGTGACGATTCTATGAGCTAGGAATTCTTGATCCAGACCAGTTCTGCCACCAACTTCACTCTCAAGGTCGGACACAGTAAAGGAAATTGGATAAATTGCCTTAAGTACAGTCCAGAGCTTCTCAAGATCCCACTCCTCTGGATATCCCTCTGAGGTTGCTGCAATTACGTACCCACGGATTGTGTCTTCAATAAAGCCAGCAACTTGCTCTTTTAAGTCTGCACCTTCAAGAACTTCGTGGCGTTCAGAGTAAACAACTTCACGTTGCCGATTCATTACATCGTCATACTTCAAAACATTCTTTCGAACTTCAAAGTTCTGTGACTCAACTTGAGTTTGTGCAGATTTGATTGCATTAGAAACCATCTTCGACTCAATTGGCGTATCTTCTGGAATTCCGGCAGCTGTTAGGAATCGCTCGACTAATGCCGAGTTAAACCGTCGCATTAATTCATCTTGAAGAGAAAGATAAAACCGTGACTCACCAGGATCGCCCTGACGTCCAGAACGACCACGAAGCTGGTTATCTATCCGGCGAGATTCGTGTCTCTCTGTGCCAAGTACATACAAACCACCAAGGTTTACAACCTTTTCGTGCTCTTCTTTAACTGCAGCTTTTTGATTTGCTAACTCTGTTGGCCACATACGCTCGTATTCTTCGGCGTTATCAACTGGCGAAATTCCTTTGCGTTGTAATTCGAAATCTGCCATAAATTCTGGATTTCCACCCAACATGATGTCTGTACCACGACCGGCCATATTGGTTGCAACAGTTACAGCACCAATAGTTCCGGCTCGAGCAATAATCGCCGCTTCACGTTCATGTTGTTTTGCATTAAGAACTTCATGCGGCACTCCCCGCTTCTTAAGAACTTGCGACAAATACTCAGATTTTTCAACACTCACGGTGCCAACAAGAACTGGTTGACCTCTTCGGTGACGTTCGGTTATGTCATTTGCAACAGCTTCGTACTTTGCAGCTTCAGTTTTGTAAACAAGATCTGATTGGTCAACGCGAGACATGGGTCGGTTGGTTGGGATTGGAATAACACCCAATTTATAAATCTGCATAAATTCTGATGCTTCTGTCATCGCGGTACCTGTCATGCCTGACAATTTGTCGTACATGCGGAAATAATTCTGCAAAGTAATGGTAGCTAGTGTTTGATTCTCGTCACGAATTTCTACACGTTCTTTTGCCTCAAGAGCTTGATGTAAACCTTCACTGTAACGACGCCCAGAAAGTACACGTCCTGTATGTTCATCAACAATTAACAATTCGCCACTCATGATTACGTAATCACGATCACGCTTAAATATTTCCTTAGCTTTCAAGGCGTTATTCAGATAACCAATTAAAGGAGTATTTACCGACTCATAAAGGTTCTCAATCTTTAAGAGTTCTTCGACTTTGGCTACGCCTGCATCAAGAATTCCCGTAGTCTTCTTTTTTTCGTCAACTTCGTAATGTTCGCCTCGAACCAATTTGTTTGCAATATTTGCAAACTCCACGTACCACTTTGTTGCTTTGTCAGCAGGACCGCTAATAATTAATGGCGTTCTAGCTTCATCTATCAAAATTGAGTCAACTTCATCGACGATAGCAAAATTGTGACCACGTTGGACACAATCAGTGAGCGACCAAGCCATATTGTCTCGAAGATAGTCAAAACCGAATTCATTATTTGTACCGTAAGTAATATCCGCGCCGTACTGTTCTCGTCTCTCCTGCGGCGTCATGGAAGCCAGAATTACGCCAACTTTTAAGCCGAGGAATCTATGTATACGCCCCATCCATTCGCTATCTCGCTCTGCCAGGTAATCGTTTGTCGTAACGATATGTACACCGAGCCCAGTTAATGCATTCAAATAAGAAGGTAATGTAGAAACTAGAGTCTTACCTTCACCAGTTTTCATCTCCGCAATATTTCCTCGATGGAGTGCTGCGCCACCCATGATCTGAACATCGTAATGACGCTGCCCCAAAGTTCGTTTCGAAGCTTCTCTTACAACAGCAAAAGCTTCTGGCAGTAGATCATCTAATGATTCACCGTCGGCATAACGTTTCTGAAATTTAGTCGTCATCTCTCTGAGCTCTTGATCCGAGAGAGCGGCAAACTTAGCCTCTTGCGAATTTACTTCGGTGACAATTCGGGCAAGCTGCTTTAACGCCCGGCCTTCACCGGCGCGCAAAATTTTGTCGAGTAGAGCTACCACGAACCTTCCTAGATCTGAATCAACTTGTGAGGGTCTAATCGTATTAGCAGAATTGATTAATACCTAAATGTGAAGCAGGCGCTAGCGGCCCCGATTACTGTCAGATTTCTCTCCTTAAGGGCACGGACAGCCTCTCGTAAGGTACTTCCGGAAGCCACTACATCATCAATCACAATTATTGGGCGTGAATCATAAAAATCTCTAGCGATCTCATTTTTAACCTGAAAAGCACCTGCCAAATTTCTTAATCTTTCCAGATTAGTAAGCCCAGTTTGATCTTGTAATGGTTTTCTAACTTCTAAGAGTTGTGCGACTGTAAATTTTTGATTGGCATTTTGCATTTGTAGGCGAGTTTGCGAAGCTAGTTCAAGAATCGGGTCTATACCTCTTCGGCGATATGGTTTAGTTGACGTAGGGATTGGCACCAATACAAACTCTTTACTTGAACTGGAAATTATGTGAGTTATTGAATTTCTTATAGCTGTTGCAAGTAGTGCTTGTGCAGATCTATTGCCTTCCTCTTTCGCTTGAAGAACAATTTTCATAGCAACTCTGTCATACATAATTGCTGCA
>Ga0129336_10002516_pt1 | contig 11318 bp, 11 predicted proteins | sample CPB6_02_DNA_FD_96878 | JGI IMG/M metagenome (GOLD analysis project Ga0129336, IMG submission 96878) | Freshwater to marine salinity gradient microbial communities from Chesapeake Bay, USA - CPBay_Sum_0.6_0.2_DNA | ecosystem: Environmental > Aquatic > Marine > Coastal | place: USA: Chesapeake...
CGCAGGCTGGCCGTGGTCCAGCCGCCAATGATCGGGTCGCTGCCCGTGGTCAGGCAGTCCTTGTGCACTTCGATCGCGATCGAGGTGACGTTCTTGTCCTGGATGGAGTTGGCGGCAAAGGCGTTGATCAGCGACGGGTTGGTTACCTGCGCTGCGGTGGCGTTCACCAGGTCGAAGATCGGGCCGAGGTTGACTGCAAAGCCTTCCTGGCGCTGGCCCACGAACACGCGGCCGGCGTCCTTGCCGGCGGGGCAGCCCGGCACCTTGATCTCATGGATGTGCTTGCCGGCGTAGGTGGCGTAGGCAGCGCTGTTGCCCATGGTCTTCACGCCGATGTAGTCATGCGGCTTCTCGAAGCTGGCGCCGCCCGCGGCCTTGGTGACCGACTGTGCGCTGCCGGTGCGACGGTTGCCGCGCACCACGTTGACGGTGTAGGTCTCGGCCACGTTCAGGTTGGCATCCGCCACGTTGGCCACGCCGCCAGCCTGGGTCAGCGGGATCGCGACCTTGGTGCCGCCGATGTCCAGTTCCACGCCCTTGCCGGCATTGGCCAGGGTGTTGTTGAAGCGGAACTGGAAGGTGATGTCTTCCTTGGCGTCGCCGTTGTTGTCCACATGGATTTCGTACAGCGCGTTCGAGTCCATCTTGAAGTAGTTCGGGCCGCCGTAGGCGTCTTGCAGCGGCTGGTAGTTGGCGATCAGCGTCACATAGTCGCTGCGGCCGGTCTCGTAGCTGCGGAACATGTAGAAGTCGGTCGCGTCGACCTTGGGCGAGGTCGCAATGAACGGTGCCTCGCGGTGGCTGGAGGCAAGGGACAGTCCGGTGGACAGCGCCGCAGCAACGGCGACGGCCGACAAGGCCAGATGGCGGATGCGCATGAAAAGAATCTCCCTGAATGAAAAGAAGATGGGGCGATGCGCCCGATCCGCAGCCTTTACGCCGGAACCGGCCCGCTGGATTCAACCCAGGGTGAGCAGGGTTTTTGGGCGGGCCGACAGCGCACGGGCGGCGGAAGCAACCTTCTCGGCAGCCGCCGGCGCAACTTGAGGGCAGGCGGCGCCCGCACCGCGCCGCAGCGGTCACCATGACAGTCGGCTTACAGTGCGGGTTGTTCACCGCCAAGGACATGCCCATGCAGTGCTTCACCCTGACCGAGTCCGATCACGTGGCTCACCTCGTCTTCAACCGGCCCGATGCGCTCAACACCATGGGGCCGGTGTTCTGGCGCGAGCTCGAGCAGGTGCTCGACGGCCTGCAGCGCGCAGGCACGGCGCGTGCGCTGGTGCTGTCGTCCACCGGCAAGCACTTCACCGCCGGCATGGCGCTGGAGACGTTCAGCAACGCGATCAGCTTTGACGAGACCACCGCCGAAGGCCGCGCGCTGATCCACGAGCAGTTGCTCGACATCCAGGCCACCTTCAGCAAGCTCGAGTCGCTGCGCATTCCGGTGATCGCAGCCATCCATGGCGGCTGCATCGGCGGCGGGGTGGACCTGGTCACCGCCTGCTGCGTGCGCTACGCCAGCGCCGACGCCTTCTTCTGCATCCAGGAGATCAACATCGGCATGGTGGCCGACGTGGGTACGCTGCAGCGCCTGCCCAAACTGATTCCGCTGGCGGTGGTGAAGGAATACGCCTACACCGGGCGGCGCATGACGGCGCAGCGTGCATACGAGGCGGGTCTGGTCAACGAAGTCTTCGATTCACACGATGCCGCGGTGCAGGCCGCCCTGACCTGCGCCCGCGAGATCGCCTCCAAGCCGCCGGTGGCGATCTGGGGCACCAAGCAGGCCATCCATTACGCGCGCGACCACTCGGTGGAAGATTCGCTGCGCCAGATGGGCTGGCTGCAGGGCACCGCCTGGAGCACACGCCATGTGCACGAGGCGATCAGCGCCATGAAAGAGCGGCGTGCGGCCGACTATCCGGCGCTGGGCGAACTGCGCCGCTTCAGCGAATTGGGCTGAGCCGCCGGCACTTTGATGCCGTACGCGACCCCTGCGCTCTACTGCCGCGCGGTGCGCACGTTGGCCGGCAGCGGCTGCGGGTGGCTGGTGCGAATCGGGTTGATGTCCAGCCCGCCGCGACGCACATAGCGCGCGTACACCGTCAGCTTGGTCGGCTTGCAGCGCGTCCACAGGTCCATGAAGATGCGCTCGACGCACTGCTCGTGGAACTCGTTGTGGTTGCGAAAGCTCACCAGGTACTGCAGCAGCCCACCCTGCTCGATCTGCGGGCCGCTGTAGCGGATCTGCACGCTGCCCCAGTCGGGTTGTCCGGTCACCAGGCAATTGCTCTTGAGCAGGTGGCTGACCAGCGTCTCGTCCACCGGCTGCTCGCCAAGGGCCGCGCTCAGCAGGTCCGGCGCCGGCTGGTATTCGGTGCATTCGATGTCCAGGCGGTCGAGGTTCAGGCCATCCATCTCGTGCACCGGCTCGCGGTCAAACATGTCCGGTGCGATCAGCCGCACGCCCACCGACGATATCACCGGCCCGCCGCGCCACACCGCCTCGTTCAGGTCGGCCGCGATGCGCGCACGCACGGCGTCGGCGGACTCGAAGCGGGTGTTGTTGAAGCTGTTGAGGTAGAGCTTGAGCGACTTGCTCTCGACGATATGGGTGCTCTCGCAGGGCACGGTGAAGTGCGCGATCGCCACCTGCGGCTTGCCACGCGGGTTCAGCCAGCTCAGCTCGAAGGCGGTCCACAGGTCGGCTCCAAAGAACGGCAGGCGCGCGCCGAGCCCCAGTTCGTCGCGCTTGGCGCGCCGCGCAATGGGGTACAGCAGCGACGCGTCGTACTGGTCGGCGTAGGTGGCCGCACGGCCCAGCGGCGAGCGCTCGGGCGTCTGCGGCGGCGGTGAATCCGTGCCCGAGCTCAATCGAACCGCCGTTCGCGCAGCCACTTGGTGGCGATCCACTTCTCGCCGGCGATCACCGGCGCGCCGCCATGCAGCGTGCGGGTGCTCGGGTGCGGACGCTCGTAGCTGAAGAACACCGCATTGCCGCGCTTGGGCGCGACTTCAACAAACACGTCGGGGAAGGTGGTGCCGCCGCCCTTCTCGGGCTCGGAGAGGTACATCACCAGCGTGCCCACGCGCTGGCCGCCACGCTTGAGGATGGTGGGCGTGCCCGGCTCGGCCGGGTCGAAGTAGTCGTAGTGCGGCTTGTACTCGGCGCCAGGGCCGTACTGCAGGATCTGCAGGCCCTCGCCGTTTTCCACCGGCCAGTTCACCAGCCGGGCGATGCGCGCCTCGATGCGCGACACCACTTCGTTTTCGCCGCGCTGAAAGAACATGCCGTTGCTGGTGCGCGAATCGTTGAGTTCCTCGCCACCGGTCTTGGTGGCCACCGTCATCGATCGCGCCATGCGCGGGCGGGCGGCGGCGATCAGCGCATCGCACTCCTCGTCCGACAGCAGGCTGCCGAACACCACCACGCGCGGATTGAACATCGCCGACAGCACGGGCACCCGCCGGTCGCCGGCATCGACATACAGCGGCGATTCGTCCAGCGGCGGCTCGGGCACAGGCGACGCCGGTGGCAGGCCATTGGCGCGCGCCTGCTGCTCTGCAAAGTCGCGCAGCGTGGTCTCCAATGCCGCCACGGCCACGTCTTCCTGCCAGCCCGAAGCGCGCATCGAGCCCAGCACCGCATCGGCGGCAAAGCCGGCCTGCACCTGCTCGATGATCCAGCGCCGCAGCTCGGGCGTGATGGCCTGGCGCGCCGCACCGTGCTGGCCGGGGTGGGTGCTCATGCGCTCACCTTGCGGCGAAACACCAGGCGGTCGGCATCCGAGGCCGACGCTGCAAAGGCATAGCCCTCGCTGTCAAAGCCCTGCAACTGCTCGGGCTTGCGCAGCCGGTGTGTGATGGCATAGCGCGCCATCAGGCCGCGGGCGCGCTTGGCCAGAAAGCTGATCACCTTGTACTGGCCGCCCGTGTGGTCCTCGAACACGCAGTCGATCACGCGCGCCTTGAGCGTCTTGCGGTCCACCGCCTTGAAGTATTCCTGCGACGCCAGGTTCACGACCACCGGCGCCTTGTCGGCCCCCAGCCGCTCGTTGAGGTGCTCGGCGATGCTGCTGCCCCAGAACTGGTATAGGTTCTTGCCTTGGTCCGTGGCCAGCGCCGTGCCCATTTCCAGCCGATAGGGCTGCATCCAGTCCAGCGGCCGCAGCACGCCGTACAGGCCACTCAGGATGCACAGATGCTCCTGCGCCCACTCGAGGTCGGCACGCTTGAGGCTCTTGGCGTCCAGGCCTTCGTACACATCGCCATTGAAGGCCAGCACCGCCTGACGCGCGTTCTTCGCACTGGCCTTGGGCGACCAGGCCTCGTAGCGCGCCACGTTCAGCGCCGACAGCGCGTCGCTCAGGTCCATCAGCTCGGCAATCTGCTGCGGCGACTTCTTGCGCAGCACATCGATCAGCTCGGCCGAGCGCCGGGTGAACTGCGGCGCGGTGTGCGGCAGCTCGGGCAGCGGGCTTTCGTAGTCAAGCGTCTTGGCAGGCGACAGCAGGAACAGCATGGCTCGGAGGTCAGATGGGCTGCGAATTATCGCCAGACACCCGCCCGCCTCACTGGCCCCGGGGTCGCTCGCCCCACCACTGGGCCAGCGCCACGGCCAGCACCAGGGCCGCATAGCTGAGCATCTTGCCGTCGCGGCCAAACAGCCACAGCCCGCCGGCCAGTGCGGCGCTGCCCAGCAGCCCATTGACCGCACACTGCACCGGCCACGACCACCCGGCCTTGCCGCCCGTGCGGGAGCGGCGCAGCGCCCCCACCGACGCGACCAGCACTCCCACACCCACGGCCGGGGCGAGGAAGTTGGCAAGGTGAACGATCAGGTCCCACGCGTCCATCGGGGGCGGATGATGACACGATGCCCCACCCGGTTTGGCCCCGGAAATCGCCCGTCAACCACCTCGATAAGACCAAATGTCAATTTAAATTGACAAAATCCGCCTTTGCTGCGGTGCACACAGGCTCGATCCGGGTGCTTTGCCGGTAACATTCGAGCCCATGGCTGTCTGGGCCTTGGGCATCAACCACAACACCGCGCCGCTGGACCTGCGCGGGCGTTTCGCCTTTGCGGTCGACCAGCTCGGCCCCACGGTGCAGGGGCTGCGGCAGGCGCTGTCCGGGCGTGCCCAGTCCAGCCCCGAAGCGGCCATCCTCTCGACCTGCAACCGCACCGAGATCTATTGCGCCGGTGACCGCCACGAAGTCGAGCACACCCTGGGCTGGCTGGCGCACACCGGCGGCGTGGCGCTGCCCACGCTGAAGGCGCATTCGTACACCCTGCAAGATGGCCTGGCCGCGCGCCATGCCTTCCGCGTGGCCAGCGGGCTCGATTCGATGGTGCTGGGCGAGCCGCAGATCCTCGGCCAGATGAAGGACGCGGTGCGTGCTGCCGAAAGCGCGGGCGCGCTGGGCACCACCCTCAACCAGCTGTTCCAGCGCTCGTTTGCGGTGGCCAAGGAAGTGCGCTCCTCCACCGAGATCGGCGCACATTCGATCAGCATGGCGGCAGCGGCGGTGCGGCTGGCCGGCCAGCTGTTCGAGGACCTGACCCGCACCCGCATCCTGTTCGTCGGCGCCGGCGAGATGATCGAGCTGGCCGCCACGCACTTTGCGGCGCGCAACCCCAAGGCGATCGCGATCGCCAATCGCACGCTGGAGCGCGGCGAGCGGCTGGCCACCCGCTTTGGCGGATCGGTCATGCAGCTGTCGGAGCTGCCCGAGCGCCTGCATGAATTCGATGCGGTGATCAGCTGCACCGCCAGCACCCTGCCGATCATCGGCCTGGGTGCGGTGGAGCGCGCGCTCAAGCGCCGCAAGCACCGCCCGATGTTCATGGTGGACCTGGCCGTGCCGCGTGACATCGAGCCCGAGGTCAAGGCGCTCGAAGACATCTACCTCTACACCGTGGACGACCTGTCCACCGTGGTGCAGACCGGCCAGGCGAGCCGCAAGGCTGCGGTGGCGCAAGCCGAAGCGATCATCGACGCCGGCGTGCAGAGCTTCCTGCACTGGCTCGACCAGCGCAGCAGCGTGCCGCTCATCCAGCAGCTCAATGCGCAGGCCGATGAGTGGCGCTCCGCCGAACTGGCGCGCGCCCGCAAGCTGCTGGCCAAGGGCGAGGACATCGACGCCGTGCTCGAGGCGATGAGCCGTGGCCTGACCCAGAAGATGCTGCACGGCGCGATGGCCGAGCTGCACTCGGGCAACACGCATTCGCGTGACCAGGCCGTCTCGGCCATCCGCCACTTCTTCCTGCGCAAGGAGCGCTAGCTCCGCCCGTTGCCGCGCAGCCCCGCCGGGCGCGCGCACGTGGCATCGGCTTGCCCCCGCAGGCCGCCTGCTTCTGCAGCGCGCCGCCCCCACAGCACCTCCGCCCACCGAACCGCCCCAAGTGAAACCCTTTCTTCGCCAGCAACTCGAGCGCTACGCCGAGCGCCTGCGCGAGCTCGACTTCTTTTTGCAGCAGCCTGAAGTTGCCACCGACCTGGAGCGGCTGCGCGCGCTGACCCGCGAACATGCCGAAGTGGCCGAGGTGGCCCAACACTATGCCGCCTACTGCCAGCGCGAAGCCGACCTGGCCCAGGCGCGCGAGATGCTGGCCGACGCAGACATGGCCGAGCTGGCACGCGACGAGATCGCGCAGGCCGAAGCCGAGCTGCCCCAGCGTGAGGAAGCGCTGCAGGCGCTGATCCTGCCGCGCGATCCGGACGATGCGCGCCATGCGTTCATCGAGATCCGCGCCGGCACCGGCGGCGACGAATCGGCGCTGTTCGCAGGCGACCTGATGCGCATGTACAGCCGCTTCGCCGAAGGGCGCGGCTGGCGCGTCGAAGTGGTCAGCGACAGCCCGGGCGAAGTCGGCGGCTACAAGGAGGTGGTGCTGCGCGTCGTGGGCGATGGCGTGTACGGCCAGCTGAAATTCGAGTCGGGTGGCCACCGGGTGCAGCGCGTGCCGGCCACCGAAGCGCAGGGCCGCATCCACACCAGCGCCTGCACCGTGGCGGTGCTGCCCGAGCCCGACGAGGCGCAGGCGGTGCAGATCAACCCGGCCGACCTGCGCATCGACACCTTCCGCGCCAGCGGCGCCGGCGGCCAGCATGTCAACAAGACCGATTCGGCAGTGCGCATCACCCACCTGCCCACCGGCATCGTCGCCGAGTGCCAGGACGACCGCAGCCAGCACCGCAACAAGGCCAAGGCGCTGCAGGTGCTGGCCGCGCGCATCCGCGAAAAAGAGCGCGCCGAGCGGGCCGCCAAAGAGGCTGCCACCCGCAAGGGCCTGATCGGCAGCGGCGACCGCAGCGACCGCATCCGCACCTACAACTTTCCGCAGGGGCGCCTGACCGACCACCGCATCAACCTCACCCTGTACAAGCTGGGCGCGGTGATGGAAGGCGACCTGGCGGAGGTGATCGACGCCTTGCTGCTGGCGCGGCGCGCCGAGCAGCTGGAAGAACTGGAGTTCGGCAGCGGAGGCAGCGGCGCATGAGCGTCCCCACCCTGGATGCCGCCTTGCGCCAGGCGATGGCGCGCGGGCTGGACCGGCTGGACGCGCAGTGGCTGCTGCTGCATGCCCTGGGCCGGCCGCTTGACGAACGCGCGTGGCTGCTGGCGCATGGCGATGATCCGCTTGCCGCAGAAGCATTTGCGCGGTTTGCAGACCTGTGCACGCAGCGGCTCGATCAGGTGCCGCTGGCGTACCTGACCGGGCGGCGCGGCTTTCACGGGCTGGAGCTGCAGGTGGATGCGCGGGTGCTGGACCCGCGGCCCGACACCGAGACGCTGGTGGACTGGGCGCTGCAGATCGCAGCCGATCACCGCCTGCCCGATGCCGCCCGTGTGGCCGACCTCGGCACCGGCAGCGGCGCGATCGCGCTGGCCCTGGCCGCGCAGCAACCGCGCTGGCAGGTGCATGCGGTGGACGCGAGCGATGGTGCGCTGGCGGTCGCGCGCGGCAACGCGCAGCGCCTGGGCCTGCCGGCGACGTTTCATGCGGGCAGCTGGTGGGCGCCACTGCAGGGCCTGAGCTTCGACCTGGTGCTGTCGAACCCGCCGTACATCGCCGAGGGCGACGCACACCTGCCCGCCCTGCGGCATGAGCCGGCGTCTGCCCTGGTGTCGGGCCCGGACGGGCTGCGCGACCTGCGACACATCATCCACGGCGCGCCGGTGTGCCTGAAGCCGGGCGGCTGGCTGCTGCTGGAGCACGGCCACGACCAGCCCGACGCCGTCGCAGACCTCCTTCGTCGGGCCGGGTTCGAAGCCATCGCACACCGGCACGACCTGGCCGGCATGCGGCGCTGCACCGGCGGGCGCTGGCCGGGGGCCGCCCTGCCCGCGTCGGCGTGAGGGTTGCGACGCTGAAGCGGGACAGCATGGATAATTCGGTGCCACACGGAGCCGGTGTGCCGGCCACCCACCTGCCATCACGGAGAACCTCATGAGCGACACCCAACAGCGCATCGACCAACTCGTCAAGGGCAACGAGGTGCTGCTGTTCATGAAAGGCACCGCCAGCTTCCCGATGTGCGGTTTTTCGGGCCGCGCGATCCAGATCCTGAAGGCCTGCGGCGTGGACACCAAGACGGTGAAGACCGTCAATGTGCTGGAGGACGACGAGATCCGCCAGGGCATCAAGACCTACAGCAACTGGCCGACCATCCCGCAGCTGTACGTGCGCGGCGAATTCGTCGGCGGCTCGGACATCATGATGGAGATGTACGAGAGCGGCGAGCTGCAACAGGTGCTGGGCGGCAAGGCCGCCTGATCGCGCGTCGCACACGCGCAACTCCACGCTTTTCCGCGCTTCAACTGCGGCACGGCTTGTGCTGCAATGAAGCCGTGCCTGCAGGAAAGGAGTGGACCATGGATTCGCGCAGTCTCGTCACGTCGTCGCACACCTTCCAGTTGCCCGTCGCGCGGGTGCGGAGCGTCTTTCGCGCCGAGGATGTGGAGCGCAAGCTGGGCAAGTTGCCCGAGCGCGACCACGACGCCCTGCGCAGCACCTACGAGCGCATGCTCGAACGCGGGCCCGAGCGCTTTCAGGTCAAGCCCAGCGGCGTGCCCGACATGACGCCGCTGTACCGACAATTGCCGAACTTCACGGCGGCGCTCGATGACGTCAAGCGCCATGTGGCGCTCAGCCAGGACAGCCGCGACGGGCTGGAGATCACGCCGATGCTGCTGCTGGGCCCGCCGGGCATCGGCAAGACGCACTTTGCGCGCCAGCTCGCGCACCTGCTGGGCACCGGCATGAACCTGGTGCCGATGAGCTCGATGACGGCCGGCTGGCTGCTGTCGGGCTCGTCGTCGCAGTGGAAGGGCTCGCGGCCCGGCAAGGTGTTCGAGGCCATCGTCGATGGCGAATACGCCAATCCGGTGATCGTGGTCGATGAGGTCGACAAGGCCAGCGCCGATGCGCAGTACGACCCGCTGGGCGCCCTGTACAGCCTGCTCGAGCACGACACCGCGCGCGACTTCATCGACGAGTTCGCCGAGGTGCCGATCGACGCCAGCCAGGTGATCTGGATCCTCACCGCCAACAGCGAGCGCAGCATCCCCGAGCCGATCCTCAACCGCATGAACGTGTTCGAGATCGATCCGCCTTCGCCCGAAGCGGCGCGCCAGATCGCTGCCAACCTGTACCGCGCGATCCGCGGCGAGCATGGCTGGGGCGAACGCTTCGTGCCCGAGCCGTACGACGAGGTGCTGGATGCGCTGGTGCCGCTGGCGCCGCGCGAAATGCGCCGCGCGCTGATGACGGCCTTTGGCAATGCGCGCCTGGCCGGGCGAGATGCACTCAGCGCAGATGACCTGCCGTGCGCAGGCAGCACGCGCAAGCCGATCGGCTTCGTTCAATAAGTCGGACGCTGCGAATCAGGCGGTCAGACGCCCCGGCCGTCGACGCTGAATTCCCACTGGCGGCGCGCGGCGAACACCGCATTGGGGTACTCGGGCCGGCCGCGGCTGCCGTTGTACCGGCCCAATGCCATGAACAGGTCGCCGCGCTCCATGTCGAGGTAGTGCCGCAGGATCACGCAGCCGTAGCGCAGGTTGGTCTGCAGATGGAACAGGCGGCTCGGGTCGCCGTCGCCGATCACGCGCGTCCAGAACGGCATGACCTGCATGTAGCCGCGCGCGCCGGCGCTGCTGATCGCGAACTTGCGGAATGCGCTCTCGACCTGGATCAGCCCCATGACGAGCGACACATCCAGCGCCGCGCGCTTGCTCTCGTACCAGACGGTTTGCAGGAACTCCTGACGTACTTGCGGCTCCGGCTTGCGGCCCGTGAGGCGCTGACCGATGGTCCCCAGCCAGCGCTGATAGCGCAGTTGCGCGTCGGTGGAGGCGAACACCGGCACCGGCGGCGCACCGTGCGCCACCGCCGAGCGCAGCGCCACACGCACCGAATCTGCCAGCGGCTCTTCGATCTGTGCGCCGGCCTTGGCATCGCTGCAGAAGGCCAGGCCCGCCGCACCGGCTGCACCAGCGACGCCACGCCACAGGAAGTCGCGGCGCGAGATGAGGCGCTCTGAAGGCGCACCGTCGAAGGCGTTCAAGTTCGTCATGCAGCGCTGCGCAGTCATGACACCGGCGCTCCGGTTTAGGCGCGAACGCGCTCGCGCAAAAACGCCAGCACCTGAGATGCGTCCACCGGCGTGGCGGCGCTGTCGCGGCGATGCTGGTACTCCACCTTGCCGTCCTTCAAGCCCCGGTCGCCGATCGTCACGCGGTGCGGCACGCCGATCAGTTCCCAGTCGGCGAACATCGCGCCGGGGCGCTCGCCGCGGTCGTCCAGCATCACATCGATGCCCAGCGCTGCCAGTTCGTCGTGCAGCTTCTCGGCAGCAGCCTTCACTTCGGCGCTGCGGTCCATGCCGATCGGGCAGATGACCACGGTGAAGGGCGCGATCGCATCCGGCCAGATGATGCCGCGCTCGTCGTGGTTCTGCTCGATGGCTGCGGCCGGCAGCCGCGTGATGCCGATGCCGTAGCAGCCCATCTCCATGAGCTGCGGCTTGCCGTTCTCATCCAGAAAGGTGGCATTCATCGCCGCGCTGTACTTGGTACCGAGATAGAACACATGCCCCACCTCGATGCCGCGCTCGATCGCCAACGGCCCTTTGCCGTCGGGCGACGGATCGCCCTCGACGACGTTGCGGATATCGACCACCAGATCGGGCTCGGGCAAATCGCGGCCCCAGTTCACGCCGGTGATGTGAAAACCCTCTTCATTGGCGCCGCAGATCCAGTCGGCCATCACCGCCACCTCGCGGTCGGCCACCACGCGCACCGGC
>Ga0129336_10002517_pt1 | contig 11314 bp, 14 predicted proteins | sample CPB6_02_DNA_FD_96878 | JGI IMG/M metagenome (GOLD analysis project Ga0129336, IMG submission 96878) | Freshwater to marine salinity gradient microbial communities from Chesapeake Bay, USA - CPBay_Sum_0.6_0.2_DNA | ecosystem: Environmental > Aquatic > Marine > Coastal | place: USA: Chesapeake...
TACTCTTCGCGCTGGTGATTGTCTTGCTGTTTATGATTACGAAGTTAAAACTTTATTTGGTAAAGAAAAACTATTTCTATATCGTATTACAAAGATAACCAGAAAGAATATTCATATCGGCACTGGCAAAAACAAAAAAGTATTTGTCTTTGACCAGACTGGTATCCTTCGCTCTGATAATATTACTGTCTCTGCTTGGGTATCTAACTTTAGAGTTCTTGAGTTGCTTGAACGCAACAACTGGACAGAAGAAATATTTCGGAACGGTCTATCAAACATAGAGAACTTGGTTCATATTCAACAATCCTCAGAAGTAATTACTTAATAAATTTGTGGCGCAAAATTGATTACCGCCAGCCGACTTAGGTCGCCTTTTCAGTAAGAAAAACGATGAGCAACAACAAGACTCTCTCCACAAACGTTTCCAACTATATGAATACTCTGGTTATCCAAGCGACCAAGCGTGTAGAATATACATACAATATTCATCTTGATCTTGATGATATCCTTCTTGGACTTTCCGCTCTGCTACCTCAAAGTTCTTGGGAAGACTATATGACATATAAGGAACGTGATGAAAAAGTTAAAGAGTGGTTCTTTTCTCTTGACGAAGCAACCCAACTCAAGTATCTTGCGAAATACCGCGATATCCTCACGGACTTTCAAGAGCAATCAGCCTTTGATGATACCTATGAAGAGACTTTTGACAATATGACGATGGGTGAGATGTATAAAGAGTGTTATCGTATGTGTGAGAATATTAACGAGAAGATTGATCCTAAGTTGGAAACTACAGAACTGATGACCTCTGTAACTGACTGGTTCAACAAGAACTTTACTAAGCGTTCAAACGACTCTGAAACTACTTCTGAAAGCAAGTAGATGAAGACTTGCCAAGTTTGCCTCAAGACAAAACCTTACGAAGAGTTCCACTGGAATCATACAGCCAAAGACAATCACGCCAATATGTGTAAGAAGTGTCAAGTTCAATATCAAAAATACAGAAGAGAAGAAAGAAAAAAAGCCAACGGAGGAAAGAGAAAACAATATGAAAAGTTTTTTTATATTCGCAGACCCCACCATATTCTTCCTCCCGACCCAGAGCATAAGATTGAGATTGAAAAAGGTCCTATTACTCTTGTGTTTGATTAAGGCAAGCAAGACACTTCTCACCATCATCGTTATATAATCCTCTTTGTTTTATGGGAAGGTATAACTTACAACTCTCACAATAGAAGATACAATCTGCTTTACAGTCTTTAGAGTTTATGCCCTTACAGCACTGACAGACATCATCATCCTCTTCGTCGCTTTCCTCCTCATCCCACAAATCTTTCAGAATCTCCTCTTTCTGTTTCTGTGTCATCAGATGCCAGATGATTTCAATCAAATCATACTTCTTGGAACTTCTCTCATAGTAATCTACAAACTCATCTGTAGGGTCCTCCTTTAAAGAATCAATATAGGCTCGGTCGCACTGCTCACAGAGAAATCCACCATCTCCGTCGTGAAGAAGAGTTTCGTTCTCGTGGATGTCGCACTGGAACTCGGTTTCTGTCATCGCTTCTGGTTCGGTCATCTTGTTGGGTGGTAGCCTCGCCTAAAATCCCGCGGTCAACTTTACGGCTCAAGAGGATTGTATCAAGAGCTATTTCCAGAGATTTTTTTATTTGATTTTACTATTGATGTTAAGGACCTCGCTCCGACCTCTTCACTCTGTCTTCACCCACTTCTTGATGGAAAAAGACCAACTGACCGCTCACTTCTCCCGGTTCGGTGCTGGATTTATTCTTGATTCGCATCTCCGTGAAGCGAAAGAGCAGGTAGCTAACATCAATAAACTTTTACAAGAAGTAGAAGAGCAAAAAGATAAAAAGAAACCACCTATGATTCTTGAAAACTGTGGCTCGTGCTACCGCAAGTAAGAAAGTTAGGAGGAAATCTCTTGAAGCTCAAATCTTCCCACTTCCCTTTCTTCTTTCGGATTTTACAAAGTGATGAAAACTCCTCTTGAATCCTATGCGCACTCTCTGAAGTCATCACCTCGTTTCTTGTCTCTTGAAGCCCACCAGGGTTCTTTAAATACTTTGTCAAGAGTCCAACAAACTCCAATCTACATAAGCGATTCTCTTTTACCCAATAGCGTAAAGAGCGTTCAAAGTCTTCACAGTGATTCTCTTTCACACTGACTCTTGAGTTGATGACTCCAAAGAGTGAGCCGTTGATGTAGCAGAGATTTCTGCGGATGGCTGGTTTCATACAAAGAGTGTGGTCGGTTGGAAGCACGCCCCAAAACGTCGTCCCCGCTTTTTCTGCGCTTTCAAATCCTTCTTGAATCAAACTATTAAAATCTCTGACTTTGTATTTCTTTGGTTTCTCAGAAGTAAAGTCAAGATGAAAAACATCTATGATGTCGTCATCTATAAAGACTATCTTCTTGCCAATAGGTTGAGTATCTTGAATATAGTTTCTTGTTGCTGCGATTCCCTTAGGAGCAATAAGAATCGGTAAGTCGGGATATAGATTTCGGTAAGCCGTCAAGTCCTCCTCGTCAGCCACATAAATCGTCGGCTTCGGACCGTTTGACTCTTTTAGGAAGTGAAGAGTCTTATCACCAAGAAGCTTTGCTCTTCTATGGCTTGGAATCGCTAAGTGGTAATCCATCCTCTGAAGTGCGTTCAGATTTCTCAGAGAAACTCCCCGCCAGAGTAGTTCGTTATGAAGGGATTATTCACGAAGGAAGAGCGGATAGAATACGGATTACGATATGAACCCATCTTGTTGCCAGTAATCGCCAAGGCTCTCAACGATACGATTGTCAAGACTGATTATGTTTTTTCTTTGATGGATTTTCAAGGAGAGCAAACGTGGTCAGAGTTAAAAGTTAGAAGCAAAGATTATTCTCATCAAGACCCGTGTATGAAAGAGGGATGGCTCATCCCCGCGGGCAAGATGATTTGGGCGTGCCACAAAGTCTCTGAAGGCTATGATGTTTGGTTCTTTTATCTGTGGGAACGTGATTCGTCTCTTTGGGCTTACAAGTTTCATCCGCACGACACCACAGTCTTCAAAGTGGGTGTTCCCAACAATCACGCAGACAATCAACTCCACTATTGGATTCCACCAGACAAGTGGGAACTCGTGGCAACTATTGACCTAAGTAAAGTTCAGGAACGCTCAAGAAGGTGTCTGATTCAAGATGATTAATCAAACTTTACCTCAAACGATGCGTTCTGTGGCGCTTCAACAAAGGATTTCTTACTGCGTCCTCTGAGTGGATGGGGTAATCCGTTCTGCTTTGTAATCTTCTGTTCTCCTCTGTAAAAATAATAGGTTCCGTTCTCCTCTTTAACAGAGCAAGGCGGCAACTCTGGAACCACTCCTTTCTTCGCAAACGTGTAATAGACAAGAGAAAAGCGTTCCCCATCCCAATCCTCTACAGAGTGTAAGACTTTTGAAAAGTCTGTAATCAACGGCTTGTATTGGATGTTGTGCGCTCCAGATAAATCACCCTCGTGAATCAAGAGATTGCCTTTGTGGTAATCGCCAAACGCTACAAGAAACGAGTTGCCCTTGTTGTTCTTATCTCTATGCTTGTCTGCCTTATAGTTCTGATTTACCGTGATGGCGTTCCAAGCTACCTCTTTGGGCACCCACTGGTCGCCAAACTCTTGAAGCAACTTGAAGAGGTAAGGGCGCAACCAACACTGGCGACTGTAGTCCGGAGGCATAGAACGCTTATTTACGACGCCAAACGCTTGGCTAATGCCAGCACCACTCTTATAACGATATTCGTTCTTATCAAGTGGCTTCCGTTTCAGCTCTTGATAAATAGAGTCAAAGGCTTCTTTCGGGATTTCCATCTATCTTAGGAAAGATTATTCAGAGTCAGATTCCATCATCGCTAGAAGTTTCTCCAACTTGCTCTTTTTGGATGACGACTTCTTCGTGGTTTCGCCAACTGCTCCAGAGCCTCCTACCACAACGGCACCAGATTTTTTTTTTGAGTCAGAGGGAGCTACCGGAAACTCTTTTGCCTTAGATTCTTTCACATCCGCAATCTTTGGCACCATCTTTTTCGGAGCTTTTTCTGCGGGGGTGGAAGCAACAGGTGGTGTTTCTTCTCTTTTACTTTTCAACCGTTCAATCTCTGCGGCGATATCTACAATCTTCATCTTGGAAACCGGGCGGTGGGTAGAAGATTCTTTGCGCAACTTGCGGAGTTCATCACGCATCTCTTTCGCGTTGGGCATCTTATACCATAGGAGGAGAAAATATTAATAGTTGTCCCTTAAGAAAAAGAAACTTGCCGTTGGCTTTTTTTCCACTACAATAAAATAATAGCGTCCGTGCCACTTCTTCACACTACACACCACGATTTTTTGGACGGTGTATCCTCTGGCTTGAAGAGTTTCCAATCTCTTGGGTGTCAAGGCTTCCAGACACTTTTTATTAAAGAGCATCGCTACTCCTTTTCTTGCTCGCTGGGTAAAATAATCCAGAGTCGTCCAGAAACCGTTGATGCGTTGATATTCTTCTGTCAGTCGGAACGGTGGATTTGTTATCACCCAATCGTAAGACTGTTCTTCTTGGAAATCTTTTCCTTGCTTGATTTCTGCCCAGATGTTTGTGGTGTTCGTTGGAAAGTTTTTAAAGAACGCACCTTCGCCTTTGAACGGTTCATAGACAACGTCGCCTTCTTGTAAGGGAACAAACTCCAAGAGTTTCTTGGCAAGAGGCTCTGGAGTCTGATGAAAGAAATACATCTCTTCTGGTGTCATCTCTTAAGAATCAACTTTATACATCGTCAGAATCACCGAGGGACTACTGATTCTGGCACCCACGATTGTGCTCACAAAGACGTTAGAGTTCGCAGTGTAGCATCCGATTTGAATCTTATCGCCGTTTGCTAACGACTCTATGGATTCCACATAGGTTACTAACTCTGCGTTGTTCTGGAGTTCAATAATCCCACCCGACTGGGGAATCACCGCATCGTTCTTCAAGATGAAAAACTCTACTTCATCCGCAGAACCGCCACTAATAAACTGGAACGATGCCCCAATCTTGTAGTTTCCGTTGATTCCAACCACCGCATCATAGTTAGATACGTTTATATTCTCTGATGTTGTTGTAGAGTCCCAATACATCAACGTTGTAGAGGCTGCGTAGAGTTCCATCGTGGATGTCATCAGACTGTTTGTGAAGGCAGGTCCCGCCGCGTAACCGTTGATGCTACTCACCAAGAGCTATGGGGTGCTGACTACGCCCGAACTGATGATTGTCTGACCACCCAGAAGTGCTGGCTGATTTGTCAAGACTGAATAACCGTTGCTTCCAAAGATTGTAGAGACGACTCCGTTTGTGATGGTTACTGGCAAACCTTCTATCGTCAAATCCTCAAGCCCTTGACCCGGCCAGACGGCTGTTATGTAGTTTGTGCCATCCGATGAACGCCATCCCATCTGGAGTTCGTGCTGAACCGCGCCGTTCTGGAACGAGTGTCCTATGATTCTGATGGCGGCACCAGAGGTGGAAAGATTTCCAGCCGCGTCGTGTTCTAAAACAAGAGGAAACTGGTATGCTGAGTTGGACTGATACCAGTTCAGAGTGGATGTATATTTGATGGCTGTTGTGCTGACTTGGTTAGCTGTTAAGATGCCTTGGACACCGACTGCTTGTTGTGCGCCAGGTGTGTTGGCTGTCCAGCCGACAATAGAGGATACTCCATAGACGTTTGTCTGGAAGTTAAAGCCACCCGTGTCGTAGCAGTTGATGGTTTCAAAGAGGTCGGTTCCGTTTGCGTCTATGATGTCTATGCCCCAGTTGTCTCCAGGGAAATCACAGTAGAGTTTCGCCGCACCAAAAGCACCCGTTCCAGAGCCAATATAGAAGGCGTTGGCACCAAAGGCTCCTAAGTTGTTTCCAGCCCCTCCACCATCTACAAAGCAAGGGATTGTGGTGTTCGCGACAAAGTTCTTCTGAAGTTCTGTGCCAGCCCCAAAATCAATCGTATTGGGAACAAGAGTCGCTGTAGAGACTTGGGGGGCTGTTAAGATGCCTTGGATTCCAACGGCTTGCGCACCTCCAGGAGGAGAGTTGGGTGTGTAGCCAACGATAGACGATACACCATACAGATTCGTCTGGAAGTTAAATCCACCCGTATCATAACAGTTGATGGTTTCAAAGAGGTCTGCTCCGTTCGCGTCTATGATATCTATGCCAAAGTTATCTCCAGGGAAATCACAGTAGAGTTTCGCCGCCCCAAACGCACCCGTTCCAGAGCCGATGAATAACTCGTTCGCCGCCACACCTCCTAAGTTGTTTCCAAAGGCACCTCCATCTGTAAAGCAAGGCACAGAGGTATTGGCAACAAAACCGTTTCCAAGAACGTTTCCGTTTCCAAACTCTACGCCTTTGGTAGTTGTCAGAGTAATATTTCCACCCATCCCTAAATCTCCAGTTACTCCTAAATATCCAGACACGTCCATCCCCGCAATCGGGTCGCCCACAAGAGAACTGGTATAGACTGCGGATGTGGAAAGAATCGGTTCTGATGTTGGTCCTTGTTTAAAATACGAATCATAGGCTCCTCCTTTGCCGATTCTGACAATCCCTCCAGGATTTACACCCCCAGACCAAGTGAGCGTGGTTGTAGAGGCTTGGATGAAGAGATTTTGTTGTAAAGAAAAAATATTTCGGAGATTGGTCAAGAATCGCCCTCCCGTTGGATTGGTGGTTGGATTGCCTTGAAAGTTGATGCCTCCCTCTAACATCACCGTGGAACCCACCACTCCATCTCCAACGTAGCCAGATAAACTACTTACTTTCATAGAACTCGCAAAGAGTGTGCTGAAGTTGTTGATATTGACAAACGGATTTCCAGAGATGTCTATGGGTTGTCCGTTGATGGAAGAACACCAAAAGTCTTGTGTGCTGACGTTGAACGATTTGATTGATGAAAAGTTCTGAATCGCTGTGTTAACTCCTATGGCGTTGATGGTTGTTGTGGAAAGAGTTCCCGTTTGTAAAAGAGCACCCGCACCGTTCAAGAAGTTCAACGAGTCTGTATACACAAGATTCGCATCCAGTGTGTTGGTGGCTGTAGAGATAGCCACAGTGATGTTAGAGCAAACGATGTTAGACGGTGTCTGGATTTGTGCCAGAGGGATGCCGTTGATTGTAGAGAGTCCCGTTATCTGTCCAGTTGTGTTGGAGAAACCTAAAAGATTTACGTTTTGGATTTGGGCAAGACTATCCATATAGAGATATTTCACGTTGGACAACTGAAGATAGACTTGCGCCAAGTTAGGAACGATGTAGCGACCAGAAATCACCAAGTCTGGAGGCGTGGTGATGCCGTTCCAGTAGGGCAATATCTGTGGAACATAGAAGGTGCTTTCTGTAGTTACACCCGCCGTTCCATAGAGGTAGGTCGTGAAAGGGATATTGGGAAAGACAGGAGGCAATCCAGCAGTGATATTGACACCACCCGTTCCATAGATGAAGTTATAGCCCGCAAGAGACCCTATGGGTGGCACGGCTCCCGCATAGGAGTCAATCCCCGCCGCAGAGAACTTAATCGCAGACGATGCGTTACACGCGCTTCCAACGGGAGTATTGGCTGTCAGAGTTATCAATCCACCCGTGCCGACACCTCCAAGAGTGGCTCCGTTGGCGGTCAGATTGATGCTTCCAAACAAACCGTTGTTAAATCCTCCGTTGGCTGTCAGATTGATTTGTCCTCTGTTGCCGTTCTGGGCTGTTATGTCATAGGTTGCTAAAGAGGCTATATTGATACCTCCATCTACCACTGTGCTAAACTGAGGCGCTGCCAGATTCAACTTGTTGGGAGACGTAATCCCATAGCCAGCCATATTAACGTTGGTAGAGGCTGGATAGAACGACCAGTTGGCGGCGCTTCCGATATTGCCATACGAAATCTGTTGTCCGTTGTAAAAGAGGTTATTCCCCGTCTGAGAATAAAGTCTTGCGCCGTCGTTGTATTGAAGAGTGCTGAGTTGTCGGATGCTAAAGTTATTCATAGACACATCGGTCTGGGCTAAAAAGTAAGACCAATCTTGCCCACCTCCAGACAAATCGGTGATTTCGTTGCCCGCAAAGAACAACTTGTTGCCTATGTTGGACAAGACGTTGCTTCCGTTGAAGGTGATGCTACTGTTTAGAGTTGGATACAAAGACCACGTAGAAGGTTCAAAGCCACTGATGTCAGTTGTCGTGATGGATGAAACAGTAAGAGTGCTTAGGGATGCGGTGTTGGCTTGGATTTGTCCCGCAGAAATAGAGCCACTGGAAAGAGTGCTGAAATATCCGTTCTGGGCAAAAATATCTGTATTGACAATCGTTGAGACGGGAACAAGAGTAATCGTAGAAGTAAAATAGACTAAATCACCAAAGACGATGGGGTCGCCACTGACTCTTACACCGCTTGGGTCTGTTTGAACTCTGACAAATCCTAACCCACCAGACAAATCTGATGCCCACGTCTGGCTGGATGTATAGATATTGTTGGTAAATAGAGTGCTCACGTAGCCCTCTGATAAGTCAAGGGATTTTAAAGAAAAAGAGGATGCGTTCAACGAGGATGTCGTAAGTTGGTCGGAGACATAAACAGTTGAAAAGCGAGCCAGATTGGCATCAATCTCTTGTGTTGTGATTGTAGAGTGGATTACGTCGTTCGCGATAGAGCTTAGCCAATAGGCTCTATTCGGATTTATTAAGACTGGGCTTGTTAAAGCAGACATCTACTAATAGAAGATTAAATACTTCTGTAGGTAAGTGCGTTTCGTGTTGGCTCAGTTACCGGTCCCTTATCAAGATACAGTTGGTCTGATGACCCATCTGTTGTCTGGGCTGCGACATAGAGAAAGCCAGTTCCAGAAGCACTCAGACCATCAGGGTCTAAGACACAGCAAATATTTGTATTTCCAACATCTCCAGGAGCACCACCAGGAGTCCATCCACCACCAGGAACATAGGATGTCTGAAGAACGTTGGTGTAGGCTGTGGCTGTAGAGAATCCTATTTTGAAGTTGATGGCTTTCGCACTTGTAGAGACAGCGTTTGCCCAGTTAATATTCAAGAGTGTCTGGTAGTTCGGGTTCAAGTTCGCAACGGGGGTTGAAAACAAGACAGTCAAGTTAGATGTAATCACGGCTGAGTTTCCAGCCCCAGGAATCCCAAACTCTGTGTTGTCTTTTATAATAGGAAAGACTCGTCCAGGGGCTGCCGTTCCAGATGTTGCGTTGATAGTTGAAAGATTGCCAATCCCCATAGACCCATCTGAACGTTTAATAGCAAGAGGAGAGGTAATAAACGAACCATCATCCGCATAAGAATATAGAGTAAAATCAGAGCCCGTGTTGCCACCAGTAGGAGGTGTAACCGTTCCAATCGCCCAGCGTTGTTGGGGTGTGATTCCGCTGGCGCCCGATAAATCGCTGATGATATAACTGGTTCTTCCACCTCCACCCGTTTGATAATCCAGAGAGTTAAATCCAGAGCCTATCAAACCACCCGTGATGAACGTTCCGTTGCCACCTAAGACACCCGTGGCACCAGGGCGACCGATGGTTGAAAGATAGACGTTTGTCGCGACGTTGATTGTAGAAACAAGTTCGCTATTGACTCCTCTTGTCAAAAACTCAAATCCTTTATTCGGACCGTTAGAGCAATAGGCTTCTATCGTGGTCGTTCCAGAGCCAGGGATGCGGTCTGAGGATAAAGAGATACCCGTCGCAGTTTGACTCAACGAAGACAGTGTCTTGTAGGTGGAGGCGGTTCCAGCATACACCATCTCTTCACCACCAGCAGTGACTGTGCCGATGACGTCTGGCATCTGATTGATTTGAACGGAGTTGCCAGCAGGTCCCGAGATGCCTACATAAAAATCTGTAAAGTTTCCAGAGGCTTGTGTTGTTGTATTCAACTCTTGCTCACCCGCATCTGTAGTGGCAAAGAAATAACGAGTGGTGTTAATATTCGTTTGAGAAGCAAGGGATGCCATCTATATATTTGTTCTTAGGTTTTTTTTCGCAAGGAACACAGATAGAGTGTATTGTCAGTAAAGTCAAACTCTAACCAAGAGCCGTTTAACGAGTTATAGAACTTCAGACCAGCATCGGGAGGGTTGGGAGGCGTCAGCATCGTCGGCAGAACCTCTTGGATATAAGCTTGGGCTTCTGGTCTCTTATCGTAGAACATCATAAGCTTTGTCTTGAAAGAGTCAAACCCTATGGTTTTCGCATCAGAACAGCACTTAGGAGGCTCTTTTTTAAGAGGAGCGTGGGCTTTAGAGACAAGTCGGCGGTCGTATTCCATCTATTGAGAAGGAGGTTTTTTTACTTCTCGTTTTTTCTTCGTGTCCCCGATGATTGAGGGATACAAAGGTTGAGGAGTTGGAGTTGTAGAATAGGTTGTAGAAAAAATATATTCTCTTGATTTGGGTGGCTCTGGCTCTTTGGGTTTGACTTCCTCTCGTTCTTTGTTCCACTCGTCTTTGATTTCTTCAAGATAAGGTTTATCGGGAGGCAAAGACCCTAAACTGCCATAGGCAACTTTATCTACTCGCATCAAATCTCTATACAGATTGACAATATCAGACTCCAATCCTCTTATTTTAGGGGTTGATTTCTTAGATGTGATTCTATCTATCTCAGATTGAAAAAAAGCAATATGACTATCCTCTTCTGCCTCTACTTTTTTCTTTCTGTCATCAAACTTTTTATGAACAGAATCTTTGAAAGAATCTATGAGATTGATTTGTCCTTCTAGTTTTGAAACATAGGATTCAAGATGGTTTTGAAGGGCTCGGATTTCATCTTGGATGCGTTGAGTTTTTGCTTCTATCTTCTGATTGAGTTCCTTTTTTTCTGCTTCTAACTTTGTGATTTCTCTTTCACAACTAACATCAAGAGACGATAGTTGATTGGATTTTCTAGTTTCTGCGTTCAACTTCTTATCAAGGTAGGCTTTATGAAGAGAAGTATCCTTTTCGTTAAACTCAAGTTCTCCTTGTGCTTTTTCTAGTTCTCTTTCCTTGCTCTTGATGTTATTCCGAATCCTCTTACTTTCTTCCATAGCAGCAAGAGATTCAGCGATTCCAGAAGGGATTGGATACAAAAGGTCGTTTTCAGCCATCTACTACTAGTAGGAGCCATCTTTAACCGGGGGGTCCCAGATTTTTTTTTTTTTTTTTTTTTTTTTTTTTTTTTACCCCCCTCTTTTTTTTTTTCTTTAATTTATTTTTTGTTTTTTTTTTATCTTTTTTTAAAAAATTTTTTTTATAAAAAAA
>Ga0129336_10002519_pt1 | contig 11307 bp, 8 predicted proteins | sample CPB6_02_DNA_FD_96878 | JGI IMG/M metagenome (GOLD analysis project Ga0129336, IMG submission 96878) | Freshwater to marine salinity gradient microbial communities from Chesapeake Bay, USA - CPBay_Sum_0.6_0.2_DNA | ecosystem: Environmental > Aquatic > Marine > Coastal | place: USA: Chesapeake Bay...
ACTTGGGTCCCAATATAAGAAAAAAATTTTTCAGGGTAAAAAATGGTCTACAAGTGGATTGCAAGAGATAGGGTGTTTTGTGAGGGTACTCTCTCAGAATGTGAGAAATGTCTCACAGGTATCTCCCAGATGATCCATGCAGGTTTTTCCACAGACTTTCAGGTAGAAGAATTTCTAATAAAGAATGTGAGTAAAGGTGAGGACAACAATAATTAGTACCTTCCCAAAAACTTGGTGGGGATGGGCGATAATCTCTCAGGGTATAGGTGCAGCGAATTTCTCTCAAGGGGGGTTGTAGAGGATCCTAGAGCATGATAGAATAGAAATATCCAAATATGGCAAACAGAGGTTAAGAGAAACTATGACCCATGAAGAAATGCTTGAAGAGGCAGAACGTAGAGAGAAAGAACTTAAAGCACTTGATGCTCTTGATAAACTCTATGAAGAGAATGGTGACGAAGAAACTAACTTGGGTTGAGTATTACTTTGGACATTGTTTCCAGACTGGATGGAGAGAAATCTGGAACAACTTCAAGATGTGGAGAGATCTTATCAGTGGAAACTATGAGGGATATGCTCTACTAAAAGAAGATGATCCATACCAAGAATGTTATCAATGGTTCTGGACCTCCATCAACCTTGATGAGACTTACCCTAAAGAGTTTCTTGATTATCTACATCAACTTGTAGAAGATATTGAGACAGGTAAAGAGAAAACCTATCCTATGAATGAAGACCTAGATATTGACTAGAACTAAATAATGCAGTATCATTGAGTTGATACGTATCATTATAACATTTGATAATTTTATGGCAAAAGGATTTACTGTAAAAGCAAAGAAACCTCCAGAAGAAGAACAGGCACTGTTTAATAAAGAAGAATGTTTGGAAAGGATTAGAGGGAAGAGTATTGTATTTTGTCTTCCAGGTCGTGGGGTATCATATACATTTTTAAAAAATTTCGTACAACTGTGTTTTGATCTTGTACAGAGTGGTGCAAGTATTCAGATTTCACAGGATTATTCATCTATGGTGAATTTTGCAAGATGTAAGTGTCTTGGTGCAAATGTATTGGCAGGTCCTGATCAGGTTCCCTGGCAGGGTAAACTGCAATACGATTATCAACTGTGGATTGACTCTGATATTGTTTTTAACTCTGATGCATTCTGGGCACTAGTGCAGATGGACAAGGATATTGCTGCAGGATGGTATGCCACAGAAGATGGCAGAACCACCTCAGTGGCTCACTGGTTGGAAGAGGACGACTTCAAGAAAAATGGAGGCGTTATGAATCATGAAATGGTAGATACTATTTCTAACAGGAAAAAACCATTCACTGTGGACTATACAGGTTTTGGTTGGGTTCTGATTAAGAAAGGGGTCTTTGAGCATCCTGAAATGAAGTATCCGTGGTTTGCTCCACAGATGCAAGTCTTTGACTCTGGAGAGGTTCAGGACATGTGTGGAGAAGATGTGAGCTTCTGTTTGGATGCCAAAAAGGCAGGTTTTGAGATCTGGTGTCACCCTCAAATTCGTGTAGGACATGAAAAAACAAGAATCATTTAGAATTCTTTGTGATGGGAGAGTCCTTTACCAGTCTCTCTCTCAAGATGAGATGTTTGATATTATGGATGAACTTTCTGAACAATTTTATGCGACAGGGGTTCCCAATCCAGAGGATATTGTGGTAGAATGTGTAAGTGATTTAGAGGATTAATTATGGCAAAGCGTCCATCACTGACTAACAAAGTGATTATTGAACACAAACCAAAGAAGACACGTCAAGGTCGTTCACAACATACTAACCTTTCTGCCACCTCTCGTAATGGCAGGAAGAAGCGTTACAGAGGTCAAGGTAATTAATATCAAGAGTGCTTAAATAGATTAAGCACTCTTTTTTTATGAACCAAAAAGAACAGCATATCTTTAAATGGATCAAAGATGTTGCAACTGTAAGACCTGAATTAAATGGATTTGCCATTTGTCCCTTTGCATCGCAGGCAAAATACAAAATCATAGAGTGCAACGCAGAAGATATTATGGTCTTAGATGGGTATGATGTTCTTATTTACATTATAGAAGACTATTTTGACCTTGATGCAGTTCAGTTTTGGGTCAATTATTACAATAAACATCATGAAGGATGGAAATTTTTTGAAGATTGTGGTTCTTATGACACCTTTATTAATGACATACAGACTAATAATGGTAAGTATAACTTAATTTTAGGTCAACCAACACAAAAATTAAGGAAGTTTAGAGAAAATTTAGCAAAAACTTCATATTATGATCTTTGGGATGATGATTATCTTAAGGAAATTCTTGAAGATGATTATGATATAATTAGAAACAAGGGATAGGAACCCCTTAAAAAGTTCTAATTCACTAGAATTAGGAGAAAAATGTCCAACTTACCTGTAGATAGAGACCAAAATTACATGTATCAGATGTGGGGAACCACAAATTTAGTCACTGATTACCATGCAAAGATTCAAAAAAGAACAATTCAAGAGATTATGCATGATGATGTCCCCAAAAATAAACATTTTTTGAAGGAACAAACAGAAATTCATGAAAAAATTCGTAACGACGTGGACTATGATGACTGGGAGTATGGGACTGAACCAACCTATGGGAAACCACAATAAATAAAAGTAATGTATTTCATAGTCACAGGTGCCTTTAGAGAATATTTCAAGGGGATTTAAAGATATCAGCTTGTCTTTCTTAAGGCATCCTGTGACAAATGACATTGGAACACTCTCAAATGAAGATGCAATCAAGCGATCTGTAGTCAATTTAGTCAGAACAAGAGTTGGTGAAAGGTTTTTTAATTCACTTTTAGGGTCAAAAGTAGAATCTTATTTTTTTGAACTTGCCAATAGTGATATTGTTGACCCTTTACAAGAAGAAATTAAGACAGTTATCTCCAACTTTGAACCAAGAGTAGTGGTAAGAGATGTAAATGTTGCCTTATATCCTGAAGATAATGAGTTAGATGTAAGCATCATATACGATATTGTTGGACTTGCTGTTCCAACACAAGCAATTAACTTCATATTACAACCCACCAGATACTAATGGCATTTACAGATTTCACTAATCTGGACTTTGATCAGATTAGAGCCTCCATCAAAGACTACTTAAGAGCAAATTCAACCTTTACTGACTTTGATTTTGAAGGTTCTAACTTCTCTATCTTAATTGATATCCTTGCATACAATAGCTATCTGACTGCCTACAACACCAACATGGTGGCAAATGAGGCATTCTTAGACAGTGCAACCATCAGAGAGAACGTTGTATCCCTAGCAAGGAACATAGGGTTTGTGCCCCTCTCCAGGAGGGCAGCAAAGGCAAATATATCTTTTACTGTATTAGGTCTTAACTCTTCAATACAGACCATTACGCTCAAGGCAGGGATTGTTTGTACAGGTTCATTAGACAATACCAGTTACATTTTCTCAATTCCAGAAGATATTACTGTTGGCGTATCAAATGGACAAGCAACTTTTTCTGAAATTGAGATTTATGAAGGCACATATCTTACAAAAACATTTACAGTAGATACTTCTCAACCGAATCAAAAGTATATTATCCCAAATCCTTATGTAGATACCTCTACAATTAGAGTAAAAGTCTATAATGACGCACAAAGTAGCACATCAGAGGACTATTCTTCTGTTAATGACATTGTTGGGATCAGTTCTACCTCACAAATCTTCTTAATTCAAGAAGTTTCTGATGAAAAATATGAACTTTTCTTTGGTGATGGGATTTTTGGAAAGAAATTAAGTAACAATAATCAAATTGTTATCTCTTATATTACCACAAATGGACCAGCAGGTAATGGTGCTTCTAATTTTGTCTTCTCTGGCATCCTGAGAGACAATACTGATGCTATAATTACATCATCAATTACATCTGTAGTTACTAATACACCCTCTCAGAATGGGGATAACCTCCAGTCTATTGAGTCTGTAAGGTATTATGCTCCAAGACTGTATGCATCACAGCGTAGAGCAGTTACAGCAGGGGATTATGAAGCAATTTTACCATCAATCTATCCAAATATTGAATCAGTGACTGCTTATGGTGGTGAAGAAATGATGCCTCCTCAATATGGATAAGTATTCCTTGCAGTCAAACCTAAAAATTCTGATTTTCTTGCACAATCAACAAAAGAATTTATCTTAAATGATCTTAAAAAGTATACCATAGCAGGTATTAAACCAGAATTTGTGGATATTAATGTTTTGTATGTTGAATTAGATTCAACTGTATATTATAACTCTAACTTATCTTCATCCCCAGACTCTTTAAGAAACAATATCCTCTCTTCATTGACAACATACTCAAACTCTACAGACCTGAACAAATTTGGTGGTAGATTTAAATACAGCAAATCTTTGGGAATTATTGACTCTACAAGTAATGCTATTACATCAAACATTACTAAAGTTAGAATCAGAAGAAATTTTGAAGTTATTCTAAATGAACCAACAAAATATCAAATTTGTTTTGAAAATAGATTTAATGTGAATGACAATAGAAATAATAATATTCCAAATATTAGATCAAGTGGTTTTAATTTAAATGGAATCACGTCAACTGTTTATATTGGTGATATAGTAGATGATTCTAACTTATCAACAGGAACACTATACTTATTCTCTTATGAATCAAATAAGATAGTCAAACAAATAGACAAAATTGGTGATGTTGATTATGTCAATGGAATTATCAATATAGATAATATAAATGTATCTTCTACATCAAAATTAAATAATATAATTGAGATTGATGCAATTCCACATTCTAATGATATAATTGCAAAAAAATCTATTTACTTAAAACTAGACATTGGTAACAGTGATATTTCTATGGTTAAGGATTTGATCTCATCTGGAGAAAATGCATCTGGTAGTAGATTTGTTCCAGAATCAAGTTATTTCTCTGACTCAAAAATAAGAAATTAAAATGAATCAAGAAAATAAAGTAGTTAAAATTAAAGACATTGTTGATAACCAAATCCCAGAATTTGTCATATCAGATAATCCAAATCTTTCAGAATTTTTAAAACAATACTATACATCACAAGAATTTCAAGGTGGTGCAATAGATCTTGTAGAAAATTTAACTGATTATAAAAATTTTGATGCTTTTGATAATGTCAATCTATACTCCACTACAACACTACTTCAAGATATTGGTGCATTTGATGATCAGATCTTTGTAACTTCTGTCAATGGATATCCACGAGAATATGGATTAATTAAAATAGATAATGAAATTATTACTTATACTGGAATCAGTGGGAATTCTTTTACTGGGTGTGTTCGTGGATTTAGTGGTTCTTCATCATTATCTCAACAAAACAATCCAGAATTTTTAACATTTTCTCAAACAGAATCTTCTGAACATATTTCAGGATCTACTGTTGAAAATTTAAGTAATTTATTTTTACAAGAATTTTTTAAGAAAATTAAATATCAGTTTATTCCAGGATTTGAAGAAGTTGATTTTGATAGTAGAATTAATGTACCAAACTTCATTAGTAAGGCAAGGACATTTTATGAAACTAAAGGAACTGATGAAGCATATAAAATTTTGTTCAAGGTTCTTTATGGAGAAGATGTAAAAGTCATTAAACCTGATGATTATACATTCAAACCATCTGATGACAAATGGACAGTTTGTGAGTCATTTAGTTGTGAACTAATATCAGGTGATGCTACAAAATTAACTGGACAAACTTTATATCAAGATGAAAATAATAATGGCAAAATCTTACCAGCCTCTGGATCAATTTATAGCGTTGATAGATTTTACTTTAAAAATCAAGTATACTACAAAATAAATTTATTTTCTGGATATTCATCTAATTTAAGTTCTACAGGATCCATTTTTGGTAATTTCGCAGAAACTCCAAAAACTTATGTAGTAGAAAATATTTCTTCAGGAGAAACTACAGTTACAGTTGATTCTACTATTGGATTTGAAAAATCTGGATCAATTTATATCAATGACACAGAAATAACTTATTCTGATAAAACAGCAAACCAATTTTTAAATTGTGAAGGAATAATTGAAAATATAGAAATAAAGTCACAAGTATATGGAAATAATTTCGTTTATGGTTATGAACAAAATACAAGTAATCAAGTAAAATTGAGAATTGTTGGATCTTTATCAGGAATAGAGTCTTCAACAATTTTATATGCAACTAAAGGAGATACTATTAGAGTAGATAATTTAGGAAATCTTGATGATACTCCCTTTACAAAATCTTTAATTTATAATTTACCTTTGACTGTATATTCAGGGATATTAACAACTACTTTACAAAATTATGATTTAGAAGGAATTAGTTTATCTGATGGCAGTGTAAAGACATTATATGACCATAAGTTAAAAACTGGTGATATAGTAGACTTATATAGAAGTAATTTTAATCAAAAAATTAAATCTAATTCTGTAGTTTCAACTAATATTTCAACGCCAAAACAATACAGTATTAACGTATCTGGAATTTCATCTTATGTTGGATCAAGAATAACTGCAAAGAGAAAATTATTCAAATCACAATCAACTACATACCCTGAAATTGATAATAAATTTACTGCAAACGTACAAAATTCTTTTGTTGATGAAAATTATAACTATATAACCTCTAATGGATTTCCAAATTATAACACAACCCCATATAAAAGACAAGTTTCTTTTTCTTTAAATACTTCAGATTATGAAACTCTTCAAGGATCACATAATTTTTATGATGGAGAATTAGTAAAAGTTATTAATTACACCATTTCTGGGTCTTATTCAAATCCTGTTGGTGTTAGCACTGGAGTATCTTTCTATGTTAAAAAAATTGATGGTGGTAATATTAAATTATCTTATTCTGCTGAGAACGTAGATACATCATCTTTTATTAGTTTTTATGAGTTAGTCAATCCTCCAGTAAATAATTCTGTTTCTGGATTTATATCATCACTCACTTTAATTGATGGTTCTTTGTATGGAAATGAATTTACATCATCAAAAATATTTAAAAAATTTCCAAAAGTTCCAAACCTTTTAACTTCTGATGTAGAAACATCACCAGGACCAACTGGCATTTTAGCTAATGGTGTTGAGATTAAAAATTACAAATCTTATGATAAAATTTATTATGGTCCAATATCTTCTGTTAATGTTTTAAATTCTGGGACTAATTACGACCTTACAAATCCTCCAAGATTTTTAGTTGATAATGGAAATGACACTCAAACAATAATTGCTCCACAATTAACTGGAAAAATTACTGAATTAATCGTAACAGATCCTGGATTTAATTACACAAGAGAACCAGTAGTAACTATATCTGGTGGAGGAAATGATTCAGTCAAAACTGAAGTAAAAATGAAACTTAAGGCAAGAGAATTAGAATTCAATGCCTCGTCTACTGCTGGATATGTCAGTGATATTAATGATCAATTCAATTTTACATCTAAGCACAATCTTGTCACAGGAGAAGAAATCATTTATCAAACATTAGGTGGTTCTCCAATTGGAATAGGAACATTAGCTAGTGAATATTTAATTACTGACAGTTCATATTATGTAATTAACGTTGGGTCTGGAACCTCTTTTAGATTAGCTTATACAAAATCTGATGCTTTAGCAAATAATTATATTTCAATTAGAGAGTATGGAGCAGGAACTCAAAGATTTGTTTCAACACAAAAAAAACTTATAGTAGATTCTGTTAATCTAATTGATATAAACACAGAATTTAAATATAAAAAAGTTTTAGCTGGTCCTGATGATATTAACCATTATGATGATATCATCAATATCAAAAATCATGGATTTTTGACCAATGATGAAGTAAGATATTCTTTTGTTGGAACAACATTATCAGGAATTTCTACAGCAACTAATTATTACATTCATAAAATAGACGATAATAGATTCAAATTAAAGTCAAGCAAAACATCAACTACTTATGTTAATATAGGAGAATCAGATATATTTTCAAATTATATTTTTGAATATTCTCCTATAGTAGTAAATATTTCTGGACCTTTAGCAACAGATAATCAAGGAAACATCATAGGTTCTCCTGCTACAATTAAACCCATAGTTCTAGGATCTGTAACTGAAGTGAGGACTGGGTTATTTGGTCCTAATAATTATGGATCTTATGTTCTTAATTATAAAAAATCTCCAATTATTAAAGAAGTAGTTGGTTCTGGAGCAAATCTTGAATCTGTTGTAGTTGGTGGAAAAATTGTAAAAGTGATAATCAAATCTTCTGGAAATAACTATTATAATTCTATCAATTTAGTTGTTGAAGGATCTGGGTATGGAGCAAAACTTGAACCATCTATTGTTAATGGACAATTAATTTCTGTAGCAGTTGTAAATGGTGGAGTTGGATATAATTCATCAACAAACGTAAAAATAGAACCAGTTGGAAAAAATTTAAAACTTTCTGCCAATTTACAATCTTGGATTGTAAATGAAATATTTAAATTAGGAAACTCCAATGTCAACTCAGGGGTTCTTTTAGGAAAAAAACATTCATACTTTGGCAATACTTTTAATGTATTTTACTTAGATTCTAATTTATGGTCTCAGTTTAATATTCCACAATTATCATCAACAGCAAATCCATCAGCACATTCCCCAATTATTGGTTGGTCTTATGATGGTTCTCCCATCTATGGTCCAGATGCATACACTAATGTTGATGGGACTGGTGGAGTTATAAGAATGACATCTAGTTATAGAATAAAATCAATTCTACCCAATAACAGACCAGACTCTTCAACATTTCCTTCAGGATTTTTTATAGATGATTATGAATATGTTGAAGGTCTTGGAACATTAGATAGGCATAATGGCAGATTTTGTGTAACTCCAGAATTTCCAAATGGAGTTTATGCTTATTTCTGTACTATGGGAAAAAACAGATCTCCTGTTTTTCCATATTTCATGGGCAATTTTTATAAATATCAACCAGAGCAGGATAATTTTAATTTAAAAATTAATCAAGATACAGACTTTAACAGTTTAAATATTTCTAAACACACTTTACCTTATGGTGTTGAAAATAAAGAAAATTATTATGAGTATTTTAATTTCAATCAAAAATCAAATTTAGGCGAAATTTTAATCACAAATACTTCTAAAGGAAGGTTGAGTGATATTTTGGTTGCTAATGGAGGATCTAATTATTCAATAGGTGATAGAATTTCTTTTGATAATTCCAACACTGGTGGATTTGGTGCTTTAGCAGAGGTTTCAGAACTTTCTGGAGTAGGAATAACAAGCATTCAATCATCATCTCAAATTATACCTGATGTCACTTTGACTTATGAAAATGGGTCTGTTGTTGGAATTGCTACTACAACTCATAATATTAAAGATCAAAGTTTTATTAGAATAAGTGGAGTATCTACTTCTACATTTTCTGACTTAGAAGGATTTGTTCAAGTTAATGTTCCATTACAACAAACATTTCTTTCTCAAGGAATTCAAGATGAACCAACCACAGGGATAGTTACATCTATTCAAGTTAAAGATTCTATATTAAATTTTGAAGTAGATTCTTTAATAAAAATAGAGTCAGAAACCTTAAAAGTAATTGGATTAGATTTTACAAACAATTTTATAAATGTTTTAAGGGAAACTAGTGCCTCATCTCATAACTTAGGAACTTCTGTCACTTTACTTCAAAGTAAATTTAATTTTGATTATCCCCTCACAGAACTTCCAAATAAAAATGAAACTTATTATTTTAACCCATCACAATCTGTTTCTGTAGGAATTTCAACTGCTATTGGAGCTGGAAATACTTTATCAATTTTACCTTTGGGATATGGTGTAAGTAACACTCAGTTTGTTCCTACTGGAAGAATATTTTTACCTAATCATAAGTTTAAAAACGGAGAAAAAGTAACTTATGAATTTGGACAAAATTCTATAGTAGTTTCAGGTGTTGGAAATTTAAGTGGAATTTCATCTTTGTATGTTGTTAAAATTGATGAAAATACAATTGGGTTAACTAGTTCAAAAACATCTGTTGACAGCACTGATAATTTGTTACTGTATACATCAGCAGAAAATAATTACTTACATAAATTAAAAAGCAATAGATCTGTTGTTACTGCTGATACAGTAACAAATACAACCGTAGTATCTACAGCACAAACTCACGGATTGTCTGTAGGAGATAAAGTATATTTAAATATTCTTTCTGGAATTACTACAACATACGATGTAACTTACAGTAATTCTACAGCAAAATTAAAAATAGACTCTCAAAACAACCCACGTATTAATGCGTATGAAAATGAAACTTTAACTTTCAACTTATCCTCAGCAACTCTTTCTGGAACACAATTTAAATTATACACTGATTCTAATTTTACTAGTGAATATTTGGGTAATGTTGAAAATGGCGTAGAAGTAATAAAAACTCCTACATCTTTATCTTTAAATATTTCAAAATACACTCCAAAAATTCTTTATTATAATCTTGAATCAACAACTAAAAAAATATTCTCAGATGAATCTGTATTTGAATTTAATCAAATCAATATAAATTCTAGTTTATATAACAATGTTATTGCAGGCATTAATACTTGTTCAGAAACTTCTTTTGAGCTTAATTATCCTTTAATCCCCGAAGATAGAAATTATACTTCAACAAATTCTACTCTATCTTATAATATAACATCTTCAAGTGTTCCTGGAAGCATAAACAAGATAAAGTTATTATCAAAAGGATCTGATTATAAAAAACTTCCAAAAATATCTTTAATTTCTGGAAATGGAGTTGGTGCTAATTTAATTCCTGTCAGCACCACTATTGGTAAAATTTTAAAAAGTTCTGTTGTTAATGATGAATGTATTTTACCAATAGATAAAACTTTAAAACCATTTTCTCAAGGAGACTCTTTAATTTTTGTTTATAACAACTATAAAGTTGGATCATTAAGTATTATTGAAAGAGGATCAAGTTACTTAAGTGCCCCTAAAATTAATTTGTATAGTACTGAGAATAATAGTTTTATTTCTGATTTTGTTGCTAGTGCCTCTGTTAAAAATGGATCTCTTGATGAAATAGAACTAGTAAATCCAGGTTCTGGGTTATTATCAACAGACAATAAAATAGTCTTTACTGAAAATAACAACGGGGTAAAAATTCTTGGAATATCTACTACATATGCATCAAATCAATATCAAATAACTTTGACTTTAGAAACTCCAACTTCAGGATTTACTACAAGTAATCCACTACCATTTTCCATTAAT
>Ga0129336_10002520_pt1 | contig 11306 bp, 10 predicted proteins | sample CPB6_02_DNA_FD_96878 | JGI IMG/M metagenome (GOLD analysis project Ga0129336, IMG submission 96878) | Freshwater to marine salinity gradient microbial communities from Chesapeake Bay, USA - CPBay_Sum_0.6_0.2_DNA | ecosystem: Environmental > Aquatic > Marine > Coastal | place: USA: Chesapeake...
CGACAATGCACTGATCGTGGCAACTTCCTCAGCAAACGAAAGGGGATTGCCAAGAGGTAACAAGTAGACACCAAGTCCGATTTTCACGCGCTCGGTACGTGCGGCGAGAAAAGCTGCCATTGACAACGGCTGAAGGAACTTAGCCGCTGAAAGCAGGTGATGCCCGAGGAAGAGCGAGTCGAACCCCAGCTCGTCAATGAGTTCGGCTCGACGCTCAATCGTTTGCACTCCGGCTTCCGTGTCAAGGGAAGCAGAGAAGTAACTTGCGAGAAAGACTCCAACCCGTATTGGATCTCTCATGATCACGGCACGATTCGTGAACTCAGCATGGAAATGGCAAGTGAATCCCCAAGGCCATACAAGGTCGATAGGTCACCTCTCAAACTCGCCGAGAGGCGCTTCGTCGCATGAACTGCTGCCGGTACCTGCTTGCCGATTGCCTCAATACGCTCGCGCACCACGCTCTCAAAACGACTCGATTCAATACATGCACTGACAAGTCCGCTTGAAAGTGCTTCGTCGAGAGGGACTTCACCAACCAAACACCAGCGCAGAGCCCTTGCGCGCCCAACCTTTGCTACCAAGTCACCCAATACCGATGCGGGTACCAACCCGTGTTGCAGTTCAGGGAGTTTGATCTGAGCTGAATCGGCGATGAGAACGATGTCGCTATGAGCTACCACCGCAACGCCAAAGCCAATTGCCGAACGCTCCACGACCGAAACTACGACTTGTGGCAGTCGATCTATCGCCGCCAGACACCTCCGGCCGCTGGCAACCAGCGCTGTTGCATGCTCCGGCGCAGCAACTCGCTTGATTTCATCTAGGTCCCATCCGGAACAGAAAATCGGACCGTCGGAGCGAAGGACAACCACCGAGAGATCCTGACTTTGAGCGACTGACTCCAGCACTTCTACAAGGCGGCCAGCCAACACTGAGTCAAATGCATTGCGCTTCCACGTACGCGACCAACGAATATGGGCAACCGAACCAGAGATGCTCGATTCGACGGTCCCCGACTCAGCGAGGGACTGATCCTTAGGCACTACGCAACAGTAGCGACCGGGACCCTTTCGCGAAGTTGCGGCATTACTTCGGTGGCGAAATTGACCATTGCGTCAAGAGCCAGGTTTCGGTCAATTGAAGGGATGTTGAACCAACCGATGTAGTGGTTTATGCCGAGTGAATCACGTAGCTTGCCCAGCGTGTCAACCACTTTGTTGACAGAACCGAAGTTGCCACCGTGGGTGAGCGCCTGCTCAAGCGTCAACATGTCGATGTTTCGCTTCACCGCCTCGTAATACTTTGCCTCTTCGGCAAGAGCCTCCTCAGAGCCTGGGACAAACTTCTTCAACGACCGGTAGTACGTCAGCGCCGCCGTTGCCGCAGCCTGAAGTCCGTCAACCGAGCCACCGCACCAAACCTGCTGCATGAAAGGCTTCTCGAACTCGTTTGGATCGAATCCTGCCTCGCGCAAACTGTCGTCATAGACAGCGAAATTCTTCTGCATTACGGGAAGTGGCGTGAAGTTTGGGGATGTGATGATTGACTCCCCTCGCAGTCCTCGATCGCGATAAGAATCCGGGGATACTGTCGCATGAAGAATCTTTGGACCACCAGGGGTGAACGGTTTGGGGAACACATTCATGTTCTTGTATGTGAAATGCTTACCCTCGTATGACCAATCGGACTCGTTCCAGCACTTCAGAAGAATCTCATAGACCTCGCGATACAGCGTCTTTGAATCTGCAGCGTCCTTATTGAAGCCGTTAAATTCGAGCGGTTGGTACCCACGACCAATTCCAATCTTCAATCGACCCTCGGACAACACATCCAGAGTGGCGATGTCTTCGGCAAGTCGAATCGGGTCGTAGAACGGGAGCACGAGCACCGCTGTGCCTACCGTGATTTTCTTCGTGGTGGCAGCGATAGATGCACCCAACAGCAATGGATTCCCGAGAATTCCGTAACGCGAGAAGTGATGTTCGGCGAGCCACGCAGAATCAAAACCGAGTTGATCCGCCAGTTGAATCTCTTCGAGCGTGTTCTTCAACACCTGATGGTCCGGAATTCCTTCCGCCGGAAACAGGTTCATGATGCCGAATTTCATGTTTGAAACTCCCTCAACGGTGGCCAACCCATATCCCTTACCATACCAACCAGTCGGTATCGTGTCAACTTCACGTCAACCCGGAAATCGCGGCTCCGAGATCCCGAAAATGGCTGTTTGAGCCACCTACGAGGGCGTTCAAGGTCAACACCCGCCGAATATACAAGTGCGGATCGGCCTCCCAGGTAACCCCAATGCCTCCATGAACTTGGAGGGCTCGCTCCGTTACGTGTATCGCAGTCGACCCTGCCTTGCCTATCGCACCATGGGCTGCTCTACTGGCACCCTCATCCCCCACCCCAAAACTCCAACCCGCAAAAAGCAGGAGACTCCAAGCCGCTTCGAGATCGACGAAACAGTCACTCAGCATATGCGCGATGCCTTGGAATGAACCGATTGGTTGCCCAAATTGACGTCGGGTTGTTGCATACTCGGCCGCCATCCGAAGTGCACCCCGAGCAGTGCCGAGTGCTGTAGCTGCCAAAACCAGAGCCCCTCGAAGTGCGGCTCCGCCGGCTTCACCCGCAACTTCAAGTGGTTTGCCCGCCACCTGAGCATCGCCAAGCTGCATTGATGGATCAATGCCTACGTGTGGAGTCACGCTTTTAATCTCAGCAAGGGCAATGCGATTCTTTGCACCTGTTATCACAATCGTTCCACCCTGTCGTGCGAAAGGTACACCGATCTTGGTTCCAGATACGGATGACTCATCAATCGGCAGCTGCCATTCACCCCATCGCTGACCGGCCCGTTCCATCAAACCCAATGTGAGAAGTTCGCCAGACGCCAGAAGGTTCCGTACATCAAGCCCGGCGCCTTGAGCAGCTTGCGTCGCGGCAGTGTGCACAAAGAATGGGGTCGGTTCGATGGTTTGAGAAAGTGTTTCGACGAATACCAGCAAATCGGTCAATTCTCCGCCCGCACCACCCATGGACTCTGGAACTGCAAGGCCTCCAAAATCTCTGACAAGCGTCGTCGTCGGTTCAGTCGGAATCTGACCGCCTTCCAAGACTTCACGCTGTCTCTTGACACCACCCGTTGACATCGACAGTGCGATTCGAACCAATTCCATTTGCGTTTCGGTCAAAGTTGCTGGCATTGTTACCTCGACTTCGGCATGCCGAGTACACGCTCAGCAATGATGGATTTCATGATTTCGTCGGAGCCACCCTCAATCGAATGTCCGCGGGATCGCAAGTAGTGATGGACCACATCACCTGCCTGTTCATCGTCTACCAACACGCCCGCAGCGGTACGTAGTTCGATCGAGTACCGATTTATCTGTTGAACCGTTCGCGCCCACAAAATCTTGAGAATCGACGATTCAGGTCCTGGGGCTTCACCTTGACTCACGGATGCCATCGTGCGAATACCCGTTATACGGATGGCTTCCACCTCAGCCTCAAACCGACCAAGTTGCTCCTGCACAGCCACGTCGTTATAAAGACCCAGTTCCTGTGTGATACGTACAAGCTTGTCCATCGCACGACGCGCCCACACCTGAAGGTTGTAGCCAATCGTTCCCCGCTCAAACGACAATGTTGAGAGCGCATATCGCCAACCTTCACCAGGAGTGCCCAAGAGGTCATCATCGCTAACAAAGGCATCGCTGATAAACATCTCATTGAACTCTGCATCGCGATTGACCATCACAAGGGGTCGAATATCGAAATCCTTGGTATCAGCGAGTAGGTAAGTGATTCCTTTGTGTTTTGGTACTTCCGGGTTCGTGCGCGTCAGCAGCATGCATTTTTGGGCGAGATGGCCAGATGAGGTCCACACTTTTTGCCCATTCACCCTCCAACCGCCCTCTATCTTTTCGGCTTTGGTGCTGAGACTCGCCAAGTCGGAGCCACTGCCGGGTTCAGAGAATCCCTGACACCAAACTTCCTGACCAGAAAGGATGTTATTCAGATAGCGCTTCTTCTGACGATCGTTGCCGTGGACCATGATCGTTGGTCCCGCGAGATTCATACCAACAAGATTGATTGGGAGTGGGGCATCAACGAGCGCAGATTCGGCATTGAATATCGAATCTTCTGCAGGCGTCACGCCTTTTCCACCGAATTCGACGGGCCACGACATTCCAGCCCAGCCATCGGCGAACATCCGCTCTTGCCACCATCGCGAGTTCACTTCTCGTTCTTGCTGCGACGTCGGATTCCGGTGCGGCAAATCCGCAACGTTGCGTGCGATCCAAGCGCGAGCCTTCAGTCGAAACTCGCGTTGCTCAGTTGACTCAGCAAAATCCACGTCATCCCCCTGGTCGGTATCAAGCTCTCACCTCTACCGAGCAATCTGTATGGTAGGTCTCGTTGTGACAATTGGTCAACAGGACAAAGTCGTGCACCTGTGGTTGCGTCGATCTCGTCATGGAAATGCGCTTGATCCCAAGACAGTAGTCCGCTTACACGGTGAACTGTCCGATGCTGAGTCCAATCCTGAGTGTCTCGCCGTAGTGATTCGAGCCGAAGGCTCGAACTTCTGTGCTGGAGCAGATGTAAAGGCAGGCATGGAATTAATGCACAATCCTGAGCAGCTACTTTGCTTCTTTGCAGACGGTCGTCGGCTCATGGAACGGTTGGTGAAATCCCGCTTGGTTTCCATCGCAGTCGTACAGGGGTTAGCTGCTGCAGGTGGGCTTGAACTGGCGACTGCGGTCGACATCGTGATCGCCACGGATACCGCACTGTTTGCAGATCGTCATGCCACATACGGTTTCCTTCCCGCATTTGGTGCAACCGCACTTCTACCAATCAGGGTTGGTAACAACGTTGCCCGAAACTTGCTGCTCGGGAAGCAGGAACTCAATGTCTCGACAGCCAAGAGTGTCGGATTGGTCCATCGCTGCTGTTCTCCAGATGAGGTTGATCAAGTGGTTGAGCAGGAGATAAGCCGGCTGAAATCCATCGGATCAGATGCACTTTCAAGTATGAAGAACCTCATCAACGTCTTGGCACCAGTGAGTTTTGAAAAGGAAGCATTGGCTGTTCGCCAATTCTGTGAGGCGGGCGGTTATGAACCCTCCCAGTTCACTGAGCGTGGGGAACTGGGCCAGGATTCGGGGCGCTGATCGCCGACCGCAAGAAGCCAAGTTCATCCTCGCCCGAATCTGCGATGACAAAGCCATCAGTACGGCGAATTGCCTCAAAGTTCATCGCAATGTCGTCCACGCTTGCGACATTCCCTCGACCAGATGTCCAACCGGGAGCCACCCCGATAAACACTCGCGCATATCGGCCGCCGCCCGCTGCGAATATCTCGTGACTAATCGAACACTGTCGTGACGCCAGGAAAGCAACCAGCGGTGCGACGTGAATAGGGTCAAGTGCCTCTGCCATGGGACCGAGCAATTCCTCGGTCATCCGTGTTCGGGCACTCGGAGCCAGTGAATTGACGAGAATTCCACGTGAAGCACCTTCGAGGGCGAGCACATTCATCAACCCAATCAGACCCATTTTTGCCGCACCATAGTTGCTCTGGCCGAAAGTTCCTAGGAGTCCCGACGCAGACGAGGTGAGTACAATCCTTCCGTAGCGTTGCCCACGCATGTGCAAAACGGCGGGCCGCAACACGTTGAAGGCTCCAAACAGGTGGACTGCCATGACTCGTTCAATGTCGTCATCCGAGAGATTGTGGAAGGTTCGATCGCGCAGAATTCCAGCGTTATGAATCACGGCATGCAGATCACCGAACTCACTGATTGCCAAGTCAATGACCTCCTTTGCTTGATCTGGAACATCGATCGAATGTCGAGATGCGACGGCGTTTCCTCCCGCCTCGAGGATCTCAGCGACTACGAGATCGGCCGAGTTGTCACCTTGAGTACCGTCCAATGCCACTCCCGCATCGTTCACTACTACTCGAGCACCAAGTCGAGCGCACAGCTTGGCATGTTCGCGACCGATTCCTCTTCCCGCGCCAGTGATGACCACGACGTCTCCGTCGAAACTAACTCCCATCAGCCGATTTCCTTACCGACGATCGAAACAAATGAGACACATTCTCCTGGCTGCCCACCAAGATTATGAGTGAGCGCTAGCCGCGGATCATCGAGTTGGCGGTCCCCCGCGCTACCCGAGAATTGCAGCCAACACTCGTACAACATGCGTAGTCCGCTTGCTCCGATTGGGTGGCCGAAGGACTTTAATCCGCCATCTGGATTGATTGGCAAGTCGCCATCAAGATCAAAGACTCCGTCAAGCACGTCACGCCATGCGTTGCCTCTTTCTGAGAAACCCAGATCCTCCATCAACACGAGTTCGGTGGGGGTGAAGCAGTCATGCACTTCGGCAAAGGCGATGTCTTTGCGGGGATTCGTCACCCCAGCCTGTGCATAGGCCTCTTTTGCTGACTGTTCGACTTCAGGAAATGAGGTGAAGTCAAGCATCGACTCTCGAAGTCCTCCCCCAGTTCCGGCAGTTAATGACAATGCCTTGATGTACATCGGATTATCGGTATACCTGTGTGCGTCTTCCGCTCGAACAATCAACGCCGCTGCAGCTCCGTCGGCAACACCCGAACAGTCGAATACACCCAGCATCCCTGCGACTTTTGCCGACTTCCCGATGGTCTCTTTGGCGACAGCCTTACGAAACTGAGCTTTCGGATTGAGGGCACCATTTTGGTGGTTTTTCCATGCGATGTGCGTCAGCACCTCTCGAAGTATTGCTTCATCTACCCCAAAACGTTTGGCATATGCCGGAGCCAATACCGAGAACGAGGCTGGAGCAGTCCAATCCACCTTCGCACCGTCGGACGGCGGCCAGGCTGCCGTAAGTCCAGAGTATGGAGAATCCTTGAGCTTCTCAACTCCAACCGCCATCACCACGTCGTATGCGCCACTTGCGACTGCATAAGCTGCATTCCGAACCGAATCAGATCCAGTAGCGCAATAGTTTTCGACTCGAGTCACTGGTACCGGAATGTGCATTGGACGACTCACGGTTACCCCTGCCATTCCAGAGCCCTGCGTACCAACCCAAAAAGCATCAACCTGCTCCAGTGTGACTCTCCCGTTGGTTGAAGACACACATTCGTCAATTGCGTTCACGACGAGATCATCGGTCGAACAATCCCAATGTTCTTTGAACTGCGTACAACCCATGGACACGATCGCTACGCGGTCTTTGAACGAATTCCTTGCCATCAGATTCCTCCTCTATCGTCAGCCGACAATCGGCGCACTTTCCAGAAGTAATTGTGAACCCCCCCAACCGTGCCCAACTTTCGGAACACCATTTCGACGCGGTCTCCAATCTTGACCGAGTCTGGATTCGAATCGGCCACCTCAAACGAGGAACGGGCTCCGTTGCCAAAGTCAACGACTGCGATTACCAGTGGCGGTGCTGGAGTGTATGCAAGATGATCAACCGTGGAGGTAACAACGGTTGCCTCGCTTTGAGCTAACGGCAAATCAATCATGTTTTCGATGGAACCACAGCCCCGACAACGCCGCTCGGGCGGTGCGTGAACGTTACCACATCTCGAACATTTCGCTGCAATCAGAGCAAACTTCCAACCCACATTACGCAAAGAGGGTGGTGCGGCGGGTTGTTGAGGTTCGGGCCGACGAGGAAGCTGACGCGACAGGTTTCCGCGCCAAGACAACAAGTCCCCATACCGAACTGGTTTACGGGGTGTGGATGAAACCGAGAGATGCTTCGACTGCCAACTTTCGATCTTCTCGGTGATGCGTAGCACGATGGACTCAACTCCATCACCCAGAACGAATGCCGCAATTCTCTGACCTGCGGTTGCCGTCTGTAGTGCTTCAGCCAACTGCAGTCCAAAGTCGGCAGCCCCGGTGAATCCAGTATCTGATGGTGTCGCAATCACCTGAACACCTATTGCAGAGCGAAGCGACGACGAGCTTCGAGGATTGGCTCCTGACACAATCACGAGGTCAGGAGGGTCTCCCAGGACATTCCGAAGAAACACCGGCAGAGATTCGGCAATCGCCTCTGCCCCGAAACGATCATCCCAGCTCTGCATGAATGCACCAGGTGCTGCCCAACGCTCAAGCATCTCCATACTCATCGAATGCCAACTTTCGATGACGGCGATGGCTTGACTCTCGGAACCGAACACACACGCGAACGCTCCATCCCCACCAAGACGTTCGTCGTCTCCACCAGGAAGTCCCGTCCACATATCGGAGCACACCGCTATTCCGTTGCTCAACGATGCTGATCGGAGCGCGCCAATCGACGACCTGATGGATTGACCAGCGTCGTACGAAGGAATGTGAGCAGGAAGGCGCAGCGCTGCGTGAAGAGCAGAAGCATTCGTCTTGATGCCATAGGACGGTGAAGTTGAGGCGAACCAAAGCGACTCAGCGATATCTCGAGAACGCGAGGTCAACCGCCGGGCAGCCTCCACGCCCATCGTGGTCGTGTCCTCATCAAAGTTCGCTACTCGTCGAGCACCTCGTCCACCGCCTTGCCCAAGCGTCAATGACACGTCTGAAAGCGACAACGAACATCTCGGCACATACGTGGCGAGATCAATCAACCCGACCATGGTCCCCCTTGCCTTGACTAAGGTACACACCATACCCACTAGTTGGTATGGGGTGCCAATCACCGTGACTTCAAAACGAAAACTCAACTTCGCCGTCCTACTGGATCATCAGTTCCCGCGAGTCGACCGCCTCGTAGATCATCTGGATGCGCTGATTGAGATGACGGAATTGGCACGTGACCTGAAGTTTGATGGCGTCTTCGGTATCCACCATTTCCTCGCCGAGCTGCGTACTCCTCAGCCTTTCCCCCTGCTTGCAAGGTTGATACCGCATTCGGGAATGATGGACTTGGGGACCAGCGTCTACGTTGCGACCCTTAGTAATCCAGTGCAGATTGCCGAAGAATTGGCCACCCTTGATCAACTCTCGCGCGGACGACTCATTTTTGGTGCGGGAGTTGGATATCGCGAAGAGGAATTCGAATCGTTCGGCATTTCACGCTCTACTCGAGGTTCCCGATTCGTCGAAAGTCTCCAGGTAATCCGTGGACTCTGGTCCGACTCACCATTCACATTCCACGGGAAGCACTTCAGAGTGAATGCCCAGCGATCGAGCGTGGGACCCTATGACGCACGACATCTACCTTTCTGGATTGGGGCGAACGCTCCTGAAACCGTTGTGCGAGCTGCAAGAATTGGCGATGCCTGGATTGCGTCACCAAACGTTAAGGAACGATGGGCGATCGGCAACTTGGAAGCCTTTCTTACCGAGAAGGAACTGGTCTCGCCTGGGAACGCCAACCAGACATGCCGGCCAATTTGTCGAGAACTGCTAATCGCCGACTCAGACGAAGAGGCACAGGAATTGGCTGAGCGTTTCTTAAAAGAGGAATACTTCGCCTACTCGAAGTACGAGCTTGATTACTTCGTCGAGATGTTCCACGACCTCATGATCAAGTCCTTCCTAGTCGGTTGCCCCACCACCGTTGCCGCCAAGATGCGTCCTCTAATAGCGGGCGGCTTCGACTACTTCATCTTCCGATTTTTCTGGTCAGGTATTCCCTATTCGATTGCCAAGGAGTCACTTAGCCGATTCTCCGCTGAGGTAGTGCCGCTCTTGAGAGAAGATTAGTTTCTGACGATGAGCGTCAAGCCCTTGCACCATGTTTCACTTTCGGTACTGAGCCTCGACCGCTCTATTCACTTCTACAGAGATTTGCTTGGAATGCGAGTGAGTCTCACTGCTGAGATCGGGGACGAAGCTCATGAGCGTTACCTTCGTCTTCCAACAGGTGCGCATGGCAAAGTTGCCGTACTCCAGGTGGGACGACCGATAGGTGCGATACAGCTCATTGAGTGGAGTCACCGCCCGAACCCAACTCCACCTAAACGCCCTGGCGACCCTGGCCTATTCCTTCTTGCCTTTGAACTTGACGGGGAATCCATCAATGAAGTGCTCAGCAGACTCTCGAATGAAGGAATTCAATCATGGACCAGGCCGGTGAGTACCGAGATTACCAACTATGGGAATATCACCACGGCAATCGTCGAGGATCCTGATGGCAACATGATCGAGTTTCTCGAGTTACCCAAGCGCTAATCCGACCATTCACGGTCTGATGACCACATGTTGAGGTGGCACTCATGGCAATCTCTCGCAAGCAAATCAACTGTTGCAATACAAGAAGAATATTGCTGCACGCCTACTGCCGCAGGATCGGCACTCGCGTCACGATCCATGCCGCATGGGTCGTTTGCTCGCGAATGAACATAACTTGAGCTCGCGGTAGGCACAGGCTCCTGCATCCATGCAGCCTTTACCATGGTTGTGTCGAGGGTCATCGGCTACGACGTCGCACCATACCATCCATCTGTCGAGCTCGGAAACCTTCTCGAGCAGTAGTTAGAGCCATCGAGTGCCGTAGCTGTCGTAAGCCTATGATTCCCTAAAGACTATGCGGTCTCCAATCCTTTCTTCAACGCATACATGAAACATCGTGACATAATCTGCTACATTGTCCCAAGGTAGTGGCGAAAACGGTTCGTGATTGATCGAATAGACCGGCGTTTCAACTCCTCGACGACTATGACTTTCAGGTCAATCATGACGATGTACAAGGAGGTGAACTTTCCGAAAGGTTGTGGCCGAAAGCCGTAGTCCAAACCTTGGGGAAGACGATAGAACCTCCGCGGTAAGACATCCCTAGAGAGCTGGGGTCTGGTAAAGCATGCAACTACTTGCATCGCTTTACAGACAGAGAAACCTCAACAATCCTACACCCCCTCAAGAGCGAGGAAACTCGCAACTCATAGCAATTCTTCATCGCGCCTAGATTGAAATCGGGAGTTTGGCTTCGCTCGCGTTCAGGCCTCGTCGTCTGATGTGAGGATGCCGTCGGCGGACGCTTGATTGCTGACCTCGTCCGTAGCGGCGACACCCATGACCGCCTTGAAGTCGGCGAGCTGGTCGTCCGACGTCGAGGTTGTGGGGGCGCCGAACATCGAGGCGTCCACCTCGACTCCCTCGTCGGAGTCGGTGGTGTGCGACTGCGGTCGCACGTAGCCCGGATAGTCGATTCCGAAGAGGTTGTATGCATCCATGCCGGTGCCAGCCGGGATGACCTTGCCGATGATGATGTTTTCCTTCAAACCAATCAAGGAGTCGCTGCGGGCGTCAATTGCCGCCTCTGTCAACACGCGCGTGGTTTCCTGGAACGACGCTGCCGACAACCAC
>Ga0129336_10002522_pt1 | contig 11299 bp, 6 predicted proteins | sample CPB6_02_DNA_FD_96878 | JGI IMG/M metagenome (GOLD analysis project Ga0129336, IMG submission 96878) | Freshwater to marine salinity gradient microbial communities from Chesapeake Bay, USA - CPBay_Sum_0.6_0.2_DNA | ecosystem: Environmental > Aquatic > Marine > Coastal | place: USA: Chesapeake Bay...
GACAATTGTTCAATCCGATTACGCCACCGCATCGGGGTCTGGAGGCGTTACGAACACAAGTTTCCCCAACGACTACAACTGGGATTTGCAGTTGGGGGCGTCGATTGCCGGGGTCAGTGACATTCTTACCGTGGCGATTCGGACAGTTTCCGGGGCCACAACAGGCGATGCGCTTGGGTCTATTTCATTTTTTGATCTGACCCAATAAAATCAGTTAAAACGGGGCATTTAAATGGAAAACGATCTTTCTGGCATGGCCCTCCCGATGGGTGATCAGCAGATGGCAATGCCCAGCCCGATGATGGACGACCCGGAATCCGGCATTGCCTTTGAAGAGTTGCGCGCGAACATCTCTCCAAAGGAGTTTTCGGACGAGCTCCTGGCCAGTGCTTCGCAGGCGGACCCGCAGGCTGTTGCGGAGTTCAAGGCCGAGCTGGAGGACATGGATGTTCCGCCGGAGATTCTTGATCTGATCAATGAAATGGTGGACGAGATTTTGGCTAATCCAGCCAACTATCCAGCCATTCGACAAAAGTATCTTTCGCAGGGCGTCACGGACGACGTGCTTCCTGAGCAGTTCGACCCGGAGTTTTTCGCTGCCTTAAATATTGCAGTTGATCAAGTTCGTGGCGAGGCTGCGGGACCGATGACCTTTGCCAATGGCGGCATTGCGGAACTCAAGCCAATTGCCAAAGCGCTTGCCTCCTATGGCCGCAATGGGGACACGATGCTGGCGCACATCACGCCGGCCGAAGCTCGCATGCTTAAAAAGCGCGGGGGCTCCGGAACAATTAACCCCATTACTGGTTTGCCTGAATTTTTTCTCAAGAAATTGTTCAGCAAAATTGGCAGTGCTGTAAAGAAATTTGTCAGGAGTGCTGTGGGCCGCGTTGTTGTCTCCGTTGCTCTTGGATTTCTTCTTGGTCCGGCCGCGGCAAGCATGATGGGTGTCGGCTCTGCCGCAGGGGTAGCGGCCGTTAGCGGGTTTGTTGGCGGCGCGGGGTCCACGCTGCTTGCTGGCGGAAGTTTTAGAGATGCGCTGAAGGTGGGCGCAGTTGGCGCCATAACTGCGGGCGTGACCACGGGGGTGACGCAAGGGTTTGATACGGCCTACACCGGCTCAACAACCGTTGGCGGAAGATTTGACGAAGCAAAGGCAATGCTTACTCCTGGGGGAGCCGCCGCTGCTCCTGCTGCTCCCCCTCCGTCACTTTCACAGCAGCCAGGGCTGCAGGTGTTGCCCGGAAGCGAACCACCCCAGGTAGGCCTACTCCCCAATCAACAAGCCGCAGCGGGAGCCGCTCCTGGCGCAGCACCTAGCGCAGCCCCCCAAGGGCCCTTTGGATTGTTGCCTGACCGGCCGTTGACCGCGGCGGAAACGACTCGGCTGCAGCAGGGATTTGTTGCTCAAGGAACCCCTCCGCCCCCTGTTTTTGCAGCGCCCCCAGCCGCTGCTCCGGGGGGTGGTGCGCCAAGTGTTCCTGCCGTTGCTCCCCCCGTTGCGCCTTCTCCGTACTCACTTATTTCTGCTCCGCCAACCGCTGCTGACCTAATTGGTACCAACACCCCAACCGGAAGTGCGGCGGCAGGCAACATTGCTAAAGGGTTTGCCCAGGCGGGGACCGCCGCGGCCGATACGGCTCCGGGGTTGTTTGACAAGGCTACAAACCTTTACAAGGAATACATCAGCCCCTCCGGGATTGAGGCCAAAGCGTTGCCCGGGGCGGAAGCGGCAGGGCTAAAGGCTGCAAATGACCGGGCCGCGGCACTTGCTTCGTCAAACATGTCCCAAGGAGCGAAGGACGCGCTGATAAAACAGGCCTACGACAAAGCGTTCAACGCGGCAATGCCTGGAGTTTCCAAGTATCTGCCCATGGCCGCGCTTGGCCTTGGGGCCATTGGTGCTGCTGGCGGGTTCAAGTCCTCGCCCGCACAGCAGTCTCCGCTCAGCCCGTTGTTTACGGGCGGTCCTGGTTCTGCCACCAATCTCTTGGCCAGCAACCCTAACCAGTACTATGTGCAGTTCCTCCCGGGCGTGGGGTATACGCTAGGCAAGCCCAACTTCGCAGGTGGCGGCATTGTGGACCTCCCGGGTTTTGCTCAGGGCGGGGCAGCAGAGCGAAGTGATCAAATTGAGGGCGAGGGGTCGGACGTTTTAGCCCCTCCCCCTGGAAACACTTCCACCACCAACGCAAGGGTTTTGACCAACGAACAGAAATACGCCTTGGCCGATGTTTTGACCAAAGCGCAGCAATCCGGAGATTACTCTCCGTTTAGCGCGGAACTGCAGCGCCTTGGTCTGACCCAGGCCGACCTGTTGTACAACTTCCCCAACATCAACCTGCAGGGCATTCAGGAACATTCCGGCCGCGGAGTTGTGGCGCCTATGTATCAGGGCGATGTTGCCACCGGTGTCCGTGGAATTACTGAGGGCCAGCGCACTGACCTTGGCAACAGGTTCATGCAAGCGCAGCAAACGGGCAACTACGCAGAGTTCAACGATCTGCTTAAGCGCTATCAATTGCAGCCCTCGGACCTGACTCGGCTGTACCCGAACCTGACGCAGCAAGGCGTCCAGCAGTATCAGAAGGAACAGCCCACGGTGACGTTCCCTGAGGTCAAGCCCATTACCCCGGTGCCTTTGGTCGGAACCCCTGCGAACACTCAAATAGAAGTTGCCTCGCCCACGCTGCGGGGCACAACGCGTCCAAGCGATCCCGGTTCCGAGGCCCTTCGTCAATACTTGGCGCAAGTCGGTCCCGGCGCAAAGATCGAGTCAATTGTTTCGGCCATGGACAGGGCGGGCGTTACGCCTGGCCAGGTGGCCGATGTGATGAACATGGGCTACGCTCCCGTTCAGGCGGAATACTACAAAGCCAAGAACGCGATGATTCTTGGCAACTACGATGTCGATCCGTTAACCGGGCAGCGTATTCCGTTGCCCGCGCCTGGCGGAACTCCCGTGGTTACCCCGCCTTCTACCGGATACAGCGCAATTGCCGCTGCCCCCACGCCTTTTGGCATGAACACCGGTGGAATCGCTGACCTTGCCGGCGGCGGCTACCCGCGGCGCACGGGCCAGATCGACGGACCGGGGACCGAGACTTCTGACTCCATCCCGGCTATGCTGTCGGACGGGGAATTTGTGATGACGGCGCGGGCCGTGCGCGGCGCGGGCAACGGCAGCCGCCGAGAGGGGGCAAAGAAGATGTATGCCCTGATGCACCGGCTTGAGAAAAACGCAGCGAGGAGCTAAGTAATGGCCGACGAAACCGTCCAAACACAAGTAGTACGCGAAGCTCCTGAAATAGAGGCGTACAAACGTGCGCTTCTTGAAAGCTCGCTGGCGCAGGTAAACGCAATCAACCAGGCGGCCGCGCAGGGCCGCTATCTCACGCCCGGCTATCAAATCGCGGGCATGAGCCAGAACCAACTGGACGCAATTGCTGCGGGCCAGGCGGGCATTGGTGCGTATCAGCCGTATTTGACCTCTGCCACCCGTCAATTGATGAGTGGAACGGGCACCACGCAGCAGGCCATTGACGCGCTCAAAGCTGCCGACACCCGGGGCGACTTCAACGCCGCGCAGTATCTAACGGACATCGCTGGTGCTGGAACCATGCGGCAGGCCTCTCCCATTGGCCAGCAGCAGATTCAACAGTACATGAATCCGTACCAGAACCTGGTGCTGCAGCAACAACTGGATGAGATGGGGCGGCAGGCGCAGATTCAGCAACAACAACTCCAGGGCCAAGCAACGCGGGCCGGGGCTTTTGGTGGTTCGCGCGAGGGCATCATGCGGTCTGAGTTGGCCCGCAACCTCATGCAAACCCAAAATCAGGCCATTGCCCAGTCGATGCAGCAGAACTATGCGCAGGGTCTTCAAGCGGCGCAACAGCAGCAGCAAGCGGCGCTGGGCGCCTACGGCCAACTCGGCAACCTTGCACAGGGCATTGGCTCACTGGCCGGTCAGCGCTTTGGAATTGGCGCGCAGATTGCCCAGGGCTTGGGCGGGTTTGGGGCGCAGCAGGCTGCTCTTGGCTCACAGGCCGCGGCCCTTGGCCAGCAAGCACAGGCCCTTGGTCAGCAGGACGTGAATTTCCTGTACAACCTCGGCGCACAGCAGCAGCGTCAGCAGCAGGCCCTTTTGGATGCGCAGCGCCAGAACCAACTGCAGCAGAACATGCAGCCGATCCAGATGTTGGGCTTCTTGTCCGACATCTACAAGGGTGCGCCCTCGACGCAGATGGGCATGACCCAAATGTCGGCGCCAACGCCCAGTCCTTTCCAGCAGATTGCCGGATTGGGTGTTGCGGGGTTGAGCGCGGCCGCCGCAGGTGCCAAGGCAGGACTCTTCTAAGGAACACAAATGAAAAGCGAAGTGCTCAAGCGGTCCATGTTCGTGGTGCCTTTGTCCAAGAATGCGCGTAACAGCGGCATCATGGAGGGGTTTGAGGACGAGGATTTCGAGGACATGGACATGGAGTCGCAGGCACTGGAGGAAATGCCTCCGATGGCCAGGACGCCACAAAACCCAGAAATCTTGATGAACAACCTGCGGGGCGACATGCGTTCGGTTGACGCAAGGTATATGGAATTGGCTCAGATGGTTGGCGAAGAAGCTGCCATGGAGACGCCGCCAGAAGTTCTCGCGATGCTTCAACCGCAGTTTGCGGAGCAACAACAGCCCCAGGGTGGCGGTGGAATCACGTCGCTTCCGCAGGCCGCTGGGATGGCACCCCCTAATCAAGAACAGGGGGGAATGCCTCCTGACATGGGAGGTGGGATGATGCCCCCTGACATGGGAGGCGGAATGCCTCCTGGCATGGGGGGTGGGATGATGCCTCCTGGAATGCCCCAGGAGGGCGGCATGCCCCCTTTTCCTTCTAGCGGGGCTTCACAACAGGCCCCGCAAGGCTTTGCAAGGGGTGGGGCTGTAGGGGATTACCCTCCGACCCCGGATGGAATGCCCCCGTTGTATGCACAGTTTGGGGCATTGGCCAATGCGGGCACCAGGGCCGCGCAGTTCTTGTCCTCTCAGGGGGCAGCAGCCAATGCGGCGTTGGGCAGGTTTATGTCGCAGGGTTTTCCGCAAACCTTCAGGCCTGTTTTTGAGAATGTGCGGGGGCCTGGCGGCCGGTACACGGCTGAACAGTTCGTCACCTATCCGACCTTCACCGAGCATTTGTCTAATTTGGCCGGCCCCACAATTACTCAACTTGCCAGCAGGTTCGCGCCGGGCTCAGGCGCTGTTGTTGGCGGGGTGACAGGACTTGGTGTCGCTGGGGCGTTGAAAGACAACAATTCTGGCACGGGCGATCCCGCCCGCGACGCCCTTATTCAAGAATATCAGTCGTTGTACTACAACCTGAATGAACGCAGTGTTCCACTGCCGATCCTCTCCAACCTGTCAAATGACAAATTGGTGGACTCGGTCAACTCGCTGAAGCGGCGCATAAGCAATAGAACAATGCCAATCGAGGTTGAATATCTTGACCAACCGCCGGAAGAGACAGGTGACGAAGTTCCAATGGGGGAGCCCACTTCTGTTGGAGTTCAACCAGGCTTTCCAGCGGCGAGGCCGGGTCCAGCTGCAGTCATTCCGGCAGCTTCTCCAGCAAAGCCCGCGGCAGCCCCGCCGGCCCCCTTGGCCCCCCAGGGAGGCCCGCTCGCCATCGCTCAAGGGGCCCGCCCCGAGCGTTCAAAATCGGAACGCATAAAGGCCGAGGCCGAGGCTCTTCTGCCTTTGTATAAAGAATTTTTGGGCGAGGACAAGGAATCCGCAAAGGTCAACGCTCTTCTTCTGTTGGCGGATGCAGGGCTGAAGTTAGCCGGCAGCCGGCAGCCGACGTTTGCCATGGCCGTTAGTGAAGCCGCTTCTGGACTTCCGCGTGGATTTGCCGCCATTCTTGCTCAATCCAAGGAGCTTGAAGGAAAAATCAAGGCCGGAGCACTTAGCCAAGCCATTAATGACATCTCAGCGCAGGACAAATTTGCTCAAGCGCTTCAAATTGAAGTGCTCAAAGGTGATTTCAAGGTTTTGCAAGCCCACGCAGCGTCGGCCGGGAAAATCCCCGCACCAGTTGTTAAAGATGGCGGCATGGGGCTGAGAATTATTGAAAGCGACAAAGGAAGTTATATAAACCGCGCCATTGATCCGGAAGACCCCACCGTAAAAAATGCCATAACCAGTCGTTTTACGCTTAGGGACACAGATAATCCGTTTGTTCAAAATCGCGGCCCTGCTCCTACAACTTTGCAAACTGATCCAAAAGAACGGATTAGTTTGGGCAAAGATTTGCAACGTCTGGACACCGCCCTTGGTCAATTAGATAGCCTCAAGGGAACCTACGCTCAGCTCTACAGCCCTGGAACGTGGTTTGTCGATAAGGTCAATAACCTCTTGGTTCCTATTTCGGGCGGGTTGATTCGGCCTGATGTGAATCAAGAAAAAGCCGGCACTTCGCTTAGGATCGGATTGCAGGGGGTGCTTAAGAGCATTGCTTCTGCCCAACAAGAAGGCCGAATTTCGGTCCAAGAGCAACAGTGGGCCAGAGATGTCAACGAGGCAATTATTGATCCGACGAGGTTCCTTAATAACAAGGAATTGGCTGCTGCGCAATTTAATGCTTTGGAGGCTTCTTTAAGAAACGCTCGTCAACAAGTTTTGACGCAACTTGGATACATCAAGGACGACTACGTCATGCAGACCCCATCCACGGGGACGCAAAACGATCCATTTGTCATTCCCAAAGACGTGGAACAACAAAGAATAATGTTCAACTATCTTCGAGGGACAATTGGGAGGTTGCAAGACCCCAGGGCAACCGTCTACATTAGAACCCCCGACAACCAAGTCAGGCCGTTCAGCCCGCTTCAGTTGCGTAATCTAGGCGGAGGTCGTTGATGTCCACGGTAATTGAAAACGCTCTTGGCGAACTGGTTGACCTGGCAACCGGCGAAGTGGTGGGGCGTACAAAAGATGCGCCCCCGCCCGCCACTCAAGTGGGCACCCCCGCGGAAATGCGAAAAGCCGGAGGGCCAGAAGTAGAACTTTCAGGCACGGACAAAGTTCGTTCCTTGATCAACAATTTTTCGTGGGCTTTCAACGCCAGTTTGTTTGCGCTGCCGGACGCCGCGCAAAGGGCAGTTGGTCGGGGCTTGGGTCTCAAAGAGGATGAGATATTTCAGTTTGCCAAGTTTTTCAATCGCGGGGAGACGCGCCCGCAAAACTCGGCAGACAGGTATGCCAGGGCGATAGGCGATGGGATTGGGGCGGCAATGCCGTTCACTGGGGTCCTTGCATACGCTGCCAGAACCGCGCCCATGGTCAAAGCTGCGGAGCCAGCCGCAGGGGTGTTCAAGGGCATCGCAAACGATGCCATAAAGTTTGTCCAAAGAAACCCTAAGACAGCCGCGGCGCTGGATGTCGCTTTTGGGGCGGGTTACGAGTCGCTTCGCCAGGCGGTTGAGGAAAACGTTGACCCCTCCAACCCTTACAAGAATTTGTACAAGGAGCTGCTCCCGATGGGGGCGTTCTTGGGGATACCTGCGGCAATTTCTTATTTGCCGAGTGTTCAAGCTGCCGGTTTTGCAAAAGACAAAATTAAATCGGCTACCGCTGGTTTGGGGGACATTGAACGCGAGACTTTGTCCGGTCTTCCCGGTATTTACAAGTTGCCAATCATAAATATTGTGCCCCGCGTACTCATGAAAAACGCTGAGCGCAAATTGACCCAGGTGTTTGGCCCAATTTCTGAAAGTGCAGAAGCGCAGGCAGCGTTGCGTCAACTTGAGGCAGCGCTTGCCGACCCTCGTGTTGCAAACGCGGGTTTCATGTTTGATGCGGCCGAGCGCACCATGTTTGCCCCGCTGCTCAAGCGTAAGGCGGAACTTTTGCAGCAGTTGGGGCCTCGTGAATTGGAGGCCACAAAACTTCGCATTAATGAGAATCAAAAGAAGCTGGAGGACCTGTTTGCTTCCTTCTCACCAAATGCAAGGAAAGCCATTGAAAGCGTCTTCCTGGACGCGCAGCAACAGCGGCAAGCCTTCTTTGAATCCTTGTTGCGTCAACAGAAGGGTTTGACAGAGGCCGAAGTCGCTGCAGTTTCAGAAAGGCTTGGGCCTCAAAACCTTGACATGCTCAACGACGAACTGCGTGGGGTTCTTTTGGCCAACATGGAAATGGGGGCATCGGAACGACGCATGATCTTAGACAGCATGGGTTTGCGCCAAGGAACCAGCCCCGAAGGTTTGCCGATGCCCACCCGAGAGGACGGCAGATCACTTTTCCCAGCTGTGGACATTGAGTCAATAGCAGAAAAACTGATTCAGAAGTACAGCATTGAAAGGCCGTCTCTGCGGGCGCGCATTCCTGAGCCCATTCAAATGTTGGCAAATTTTGTTCGTGGCCAGCAAATTGCTCGAGAAAAGGCCGGCCGAGAAAATCTGGACATTCTTATTAAAAAGGCAATTGATGATCAGCTTGCTGGGGCCAAACTCGAGCCGGAGCTGTATGACCTGACTCTTAAGAACGCAAGATCGTTGTTCACAAAGAAGGGTCAGTCAAGAAAGGATGTTGATCAACTTGCCCGGGAAATCAACCTTCAAAGGCAGGCGGGCATTGACATCGGCAGGATGAAGGAAGGCGAAATTGCCGTGTCCACCGGGCTTCCTGGCAAGCCAATCTACATCAACCCAAAACAAATTCAAGAAGATGCCGCCAGGCTTGCGCAAGAGTCTACGGGAATTGACCTGAACCTTCCGGAAGCCCTGGACTACATCCAGGCTGCCCTGCGCTTCCGCAATGATTCCCTTGCTCGCTACAACGCCGCGATGAACCGTGGGCGCACTCGAGTGGCCGATGCTCAGCGCTTCCTTGACACAGGCAAGGCCGTTTACGACGACGTTGAAAGACTGGTATTGGGGAGCAAGGTACTGGACTCTGATCAGTACAACGTGCTTAAAAGCACGTTGGATTCGTATCGGGACCAGTTTGAAAAGAGTTTGCCGCTGCTGACCACGCAAAAAAGAACTCGGGGCGGCGAATTTTTGTTGCCTAACGAACAGTTGATGCAGCAGGCTTTTTCAAGCGCGGAAAATCTGCGCCAATTGAAAAAGGCACTTACAGGCACCCCTGAAGGCGAGAGCCTGCTTGAGCGCGGCGCATTGGATTGGCTGAGAAGCAAGGGGGTGGTGGATTTGAACGGCTTGGTGGACCCTCGGAAAATCCGACAGGTGCTAAGCAAGAACCAGAACATCGTCGATGAATTGCCGGCCCAAATTCAAAACCGCTTTCAAGACGAAGTGCGCCTTGCCGACGACTACATCGCCCGCATGGGCGAAATAGATCAGCGACGGATCAACGCCAAGGACAACGAACTAGATTCAATTTTGACCAAGGCTGCGCGGCCAGACGCAGATGTAAAAACCATCATGTTGGAGGCTTTGCGGGACCCCGCAAAAATGCGCAAACTCGTAGATCAGATGAGCGCTGACCCGGAAAATTTGGCGGCTCTTCGTCGTTCTGTGTATGAAGCTGCCATGGAGGGAACGAGGGGCGGGGGCGCACTTAAGAGCTTCCTTGACTCAAATGAAAAAGCCCTGACGGTTCTTTTCAAGAACACAAACCACCTGCAGGACCTAAAAACTCTGGCTGACCTGCAGCGCAGAGTCAACGCGTTTGCGGATGTCACCGGGCAAATCCCCGCATTTGAATCGCTCGACGAACAAATGCGCCGCACCTTTGGTTCCGGAATTCAATGGCTTACAACCACGGCCCGCGAAGCAGCCGTCGGCCGGATCAATCCCAGCACCGGAGCCCTGGCTCTGATGGTACGTCTTACGGGAAGCCTCGAAAACAAACTTTACCAGCGCATCTTCACCCGCGCTCTCGAGGACCCGGAATTTGCCAGGGCCATGACCCGTGTAGGCACCCCGCAGGAAGCCGCTCGCGTGGCCGCCGAATTGTCCGAAATTGGCATCAGCCCGACAAAGTATGTTCCCCGCGCCGCTATCCTTCCCAAGGAGGCAGTGGCAGAGCCAGCCCGGGAGGTAGCCCGTGAACCGCGGCCCGCGGCTCCGGTGGGACCCAGCGCAGCGGACATGCTTCGTGCGCTGCCCCCGGCTCCGCCAACCAAGGGAACGGAATTTGAACTTCGGATGCAGACTTTTACGCCGCCTCCGGCTCCGGTGCGCCCGCAGATTGATTTGATGTACCCAACTCTCTTCCCAAATGACCCAATTAGTGCGATGCTTAGGGCTAGGCAGGCGCAGATTCAGGGGCAGCCCCCCGCACCACCAGGACAGTAAACGATGGCCATTGCTCAAGTGCTGGGAATTATGTTTCTTAGTCGAGACATGGCTCACCGTGCTCATTGGAAAACCAGGAGTTATGCGCAACATGTGGCATTGGGCGAGTTCTACAACAAAATTGTTGACAACGCCGATGCTATTGCCGAGGCGTATCAGGGTCGGCATTTCATAATCAACGATGTTCCCATCTTGACCCCCGAAGGGGAGAAAGACGATATTGCAGATGCGCTTGAATCTCAGATGAGCGACATTGAAAAATTGAGATACTTGGCGTGTGATCAATCAGATACACCGCTTCAAAATTTGATTGATGAGGCAATCAGCACTTATCTGACCACGTTGTACAAACTCAGGAACCTGGAGTGACTGTGAAAAAGAAGCCCAGCCCGACTGCCAAATACATGAGGTTTTCCAAAACGGGCAAGCCCATTGGCATGACCCCCGTGCAGAAACTGAAGTCTGGCGGGGAGTCCAAGGTCAACGAGGCGGGCAACTACACCAAGCCGGGCATGCGCAAGGCTCTGTTTGAGTCCATCAAGGGCCAGGCTACGCAAGGCACCGCTGCAGGGCAGTGGAGCGCGCGCAAGGCCCAGCTCTTGGCGAAGAAGTACAAGGAAAAGGGCGGGGGCTACAAGTGAAGGCCCCGCAGCAATCTTTGAAAAATTGGGGGGACCAGAAGTGGAGGACCAAAAGTGGTAAACGATCTTCTGACACGGGTGAAAGATACCTTCCAGAGGCTGCGATCAAAAGTCTCAGCCCTGCTGAGTACGCTGCGACAACGCGCGCGAAACGCGCTGGGAAAGCGGCCGGAAAGCAGTTCGTAAAACAGCCGAAAGGCATTGCCAAAAAAACCGCAGCATTTAGGAAATAATCATGGCCGTTTTTAATCAGCAAGTTCCGGGCGGGTATCCCGTCTCCACAGACCCTTTGACGGGCCAACAATATGGACCGTCGGTGTACAACCCAAATACTGGCTCATTGAGCC
>Ga0129336_10002525_pt1 | contig 11295 bp, 17 predicted proteins | sample CPB6_02_DNA_FD_96878 | JGI IMG/M metagenome (GOLD analysis project Ga0129336, IMG submission 96878) | Freshwater to marine salinity gradient microbial communities from Chesapeake Bay, USA - CPBay_Sum_0.6_0.2_DNA | ecosystem: Environmental > Aquatic > Marine > Coastal | place: USA: Chesapeake...
CAACTCATGATTTGTATCAGATAGGGCAAATGAATCAATGAGTAAAACTTGTAACATGATCTCTTAATGAATCAAAGTGGTCGATTTGTTTCAAGCATATCGAATGAATCAAACTTCTTGATTTGTATCATGGTTCCTTAATGAATCAATGACTAAGAATCGTAACATGATTTCCGAATGAATCATCTCTTCGTATTTGTAACAAACAAGTTGAATGAACCACCCAGTATATTAGTATCATGGCAGCGAAGTGAAACAGACTCGGCGATTTGTATCATCCAACTCGATTGAATCAAATTCCACGATTAGTATCAATAGCCATGAATGAATCATCAGTCTTGATTAATATCAGCGTGTTCGAATGAATCATTATTCTAACATACGTTTTAAATCATTAATACAACATAATGAATAATAACAGAAAGTAAAAACACATGAAATACACTAATTATGATTACATTAAAGATTACAATGTTAAAATTCAATTATCTAAATTAGATTCTGTTGACTTGGAAATGCTAGAACTTATTGTTCTTGGTTGGACAAATCAGCAAATAGCCAACAAAGTATATTTGTCTTCAAATACTGTACGCAATAGAATTTCCGAAATATTGCATGCTTTCAATTTTGACAACCGTACTCAGCTTGCCATATATGTAGACAGGCTTCATACTCTTCAGGATCATATTTCACATCAATCTGAATGAATCATCAATGGAAATTTGTATCAATGCTCTTTAATGAATCATATCACATGAAAGTATCATTGCATAAAAATGAATCAGTGTAGTAAAGAGTACCATGCCATTGCAATGCAATACCTGACCTAATCAGGTCATAGATCTTGAAAAAAATAAGGGAAACTATAACCATGCAAAGGAGAAATAAATGTCATTTGAAACATACAAACCGAACGTCCGTTTGAAAGCAATGACCAATGGTCCACTGCGTTCCAACAACGATTACCAGTTCGGTTTTTATGACATCGGTGTTCTTCGCCATGCTTTGGAGCATTCTGGCGCAGACGAATACCGTGTAGCAGCACTTCCGGTTCCACAAAACGAGTTCGATCTTTCTGATCTTGAACGAATCGTTTCTCATCCCAGCGTCCAGTATGCTATCGTGGATAAGAACAAGATCGTTTGTACGATCATCAAAGATAAACCAGGTTGGATGAGCGTACTCAACGATATGGGATTCAAAGTAAAAGGCGGTGGCAAGACTGCAAAGCGTATGAAATCTTTTCACCGCGCCAGTCTTGTAAACGCACACTTTGACAACCTCAACATTCGTTGGGTTGAACCGTTGGACTTCACTCGATACAACTTTCAGTCTGACGACTGGGCTGATTGGATCCGTGATCCTGCTACCATTGAGCGCCTTCTCGACGGTGGTTTCGTCGTATCTTCTCGACTCATTCAGCAAGCAGTGAAAAATCTTCCTGTTTACGAACCAAATAACACTCTTGATACCAATGAGTATTATTATGATCCTACCGTTCGTAAGCAACTCACCCACTTTCTGTTGAAGTCAAAGGTCTTCAATGCACGAATCTTTTGCTCCGAAGGAATCATCAAGGGCAATATGTTCGTGCGTGACGACCTTCCTGAAGGTATCGACGTTATCACTTCTCGTGCCAATCTCAAGAAAGAAGTCACTTACGAAGGTGGATTCCGACTTTTGGCAGAGCCCCAAGGACCCAAGAGCCGTGTAATCACGGACGACCAAACCGTAATCAACTTGCCAAAACTCTTCCGCAAGAGCGACATGGAAATGTGGCTCAAAGAAGAGTATGACAAGATGTTTGAGAAAGCCACCCAAGGCCATCTCATAACGGATTGGAAGTCCGTTTTCATGCGCAACTTTTCACGCGAAAACCAAGACATCGAAGATGTCGAGGCACAATCGCGTATCAGTTACGTCGGTTATCGTTGGGTCAGCATGGGACTCTCCATCACTCATTCTCCATGGCTCTTTGAAACACTTGCCATATCCCACGCCAAGCCTTTGCAAAAGCGTATTCCCATTCCCTGCTCTGTTTATGAGCAGGTTATACCGGAATCGCTTGCCCGCATGGCAGGCTACGATATGCTCGTGGAAGAAGGAACCATCCAGAGAATCAATGAAATCGGAGTCCATGTCGTAAACGATTTCGATTGGCTCGAGATGTACGAGTCCCACGGCGGTCACGACGAAGACGATTTCTTCAAGCTGTTTTATCGGACCATGGAATCTGGTCCTATGGACGGCAAGAAGGTAGTCATCGTTGCCCGTTCTCCTAACGGATTCGGCGAATATTCTATCTTCAAGTATGTCGAAGGTCAGTGGTTCCCCACTTGGACCAAGGCAGACGGGGAAAAGATCTCTTTTCCTGAAGTGAACGGACGTGGTTGGCCCGAACGCCTTTCTTCCTGCATTCGCAGTGGAAAGGTTCGTTATTTGGGACTTCCTGGTTCCCACCGTGAAGATGATACTCGTCCTGTTACAGAAGAGTATTCCGTGGCAGACGTGATGCACGATGTCCAAATCGCCATGAAAGGCGGCAATGTCGGTCGTTATGTAAACGCATCGATGCTGCATTCCATGGTGCTTTCCAAGCATCGTCCGGTCCAACTTTGCTCGTTGGAGAAAGCAATCGATGGTTGCACTCAAACGAGCGATCCTGACGACCGCATCGCTATCGATACCGAGGCTGATGTCATGATCGACGAGGTACTTGCTTCCGGCAAGCCGATAGATCGTGACTTCTGGCACGGACGTTTTCGAGCTTTGGCCATCAAGCATCCGGAAGTCGAGACTCACGAAGGCAAGATTACTCAGCTCAATCTGCTTTGCAACGAGTATTATAATCGTTATGTAAAGCGTGTCGTTGAGTACTCTCAAGAAAATGTTCGTCCTTTGGAAATCGTACACAAACTTGGTCAACGCCTCTATTATCATGCGTTGCCCGTTTTGCGCAATTTCCGAATGAACATTTTCAATGCCAATGCATCTGAAATCGTGCAGGTTTCAAACGGCATCAAACGCAATGAATGGGAAGGTCTCTACGGTTCTATCGTGGAGAAAATCCTTTCGTTTGAACGTTTGCAAGATCGTCACGATTTCATTCTTGCTTTGTATTCGGCTTCCATCAAGAATCCGACTAGCAACGGAAAGGTCACCGACCAGATCGTCATGAACCGTGTCGTTTATCCTCACCTTGAATCAGCATTGATTCATTATGGCGTGGGTAAAAAGATCGTCATGTCGTTCGAAAACGGTGAACCAGTCTTGACGGAACGACAAGCCACTAACTGGAGTTATCCGAATGAACAAGGTGAACTCGTTGAATTCAACGATGTGTTTGCATACCAATGGTATCATGCACAGTTCTCCGACATCGTTCATACGACATCAAATACTCCAGTAAAAGGGCAGCGTCGAATGAAGGCTGAGTTCTAACAAAACAACAGGGGGGTATCACGCGAAAGCGTGATGCCCCCCTTTTTTACCAATTAACCCTAAAGGACACCAATGAGCACAGTTAACCCCCCACTTACAGAGCAACAACTCTATTCAATGATTGAAAATGTCGTTGGAAGAGTCGATCAGATATACAAACAGACTCATACTAAAAGCGAATATCTAACTTATAAGCTCGGTCAAAAGACTTCTAAATTCTTTAAATTCATGAAGTCTCCGCAGCTCAAAGTTATCAACATGGTTATGTTCTGGGCAATCTTTGTTGCTTCTTGGATCATGGCCGCCTTTGCTTATAGTACTCTTACCGCATTTATTGCATTCGGTCTCATCATTGCTGTGTATACCGATATCACTGCAACTGCTGTTTCCGCGATCATCAAGGACACTATGCTCAACTATTACACTGGAATCTCAAAAAATGTTTAAGACTGGTGAAAACTTCCAATTCGAAAGCGTAGACAAGTTCAACGAACTTCTTTCTCATATAAAGGAAGACGCTTATGCCGAATTCGTGAAGATATCTAAACATTTTTCTGAGACCATTAAATCACACGGCCCAGATACTTTTAATACTCTTATGGTTGTTTTCAACCGTGCCAAAGACATTGTAGGCGTTGCTTCCTGCAAAGCCGTTGATGGAAAAGAAGAACTTTACAAGGCCATGGCTCAAATGTTATTTTTACCAGCCTCAATAAATTCTTCTTTGTTTATTTTTGCTCAAGATGCCAAAATAACCATATATGAAAAAAACGACATGAACAAAGAACCTCAGAAGTCAGATGCACTTGTAGTGACATATGTCAGCAGATCTAAATGCGTTGTATTCACAGTTCCTTACAGCATTGATTCTTCCAATGAAGTCACATTTAATTTTGATCAAGCTTATTTCAACAGTGTTGCATCTTCAGATGGCACCACGAAGAACGTTCCACGCGGAGATATGATTGAATTATTCTTCATATTTTCTCATATGGATACTTCTGGTCCATTTTCTTTTCACGAGATACTTACTTTCTTCAAAAACAATGGATTTGGATTTCAAATCATAAATCCATCAGCGTTAGAAGAGAAAGGAATAGGTATTCCTGTCATGATGCAGGAATAATTAAATTATGTTAGCATCACCCCCCATTGCTATACAACATAAAGATAAGAAAAGAAAAGTAAAAGTGAATATAATTAAACAAGTTAAAATAAATGCTTGCTGGTATGAATCAAACACAAGAGTTTGTGGTAACATCAAGCATGTCGATTACGATGAAATTGTTGAAAGCAAAATGAACGACGAGCCGTACTACGGCGACATTGATTTGTTTGGATTTTAAAAATGAGTCTTGAACTGCGTCCATACCAAAAGGAAGCACTCGATGCTATCGTAACCGCCGAATCAAACGGCGTTACGAAACAGCTCGTTGTTCTTCCTACTGGCGCAGGCAAGACCATTTTATTTTCAACTCTTCCTTCAATCAGACGAAATTCTTTACCAATGCTTGTTCTTGCTCATAGAGAAGAACTTTTATTGCAGGCAAAAGAAAAAATTCATTCTGCTAATCCCGATCTTACCATCGGAATAGAGCAAGCAGAAAACAAAGCTGGCAACGTAGATGTCGTTATTGCATCAGTCGCAACTTTAGGGAGAAACAATACTCCAAGAATTTTAGAATACGATAAATCTTATTTTAAAACTATTATCATAGATGAAGCTCACCATGCTGCAGCTCCTAGCTACAAAAGAATCGTTGAATATTTCAACGTTCCTTTTATTCTTGGAGTTACTGCAACACCCCAAAGATCCGATTCTACAAGATTGACTGACGTATTTCAAGAGATAGTATACTACAAGTCCATTCAGAATCTCATCGAAGATGGTTGGCTTTGTCCTCTTGTTGGATACAGAGTTAATACAAAGACCGACATCAGTAGAGTGGAGATACAAAATGGAGAATATAATCAATCGCAATTGGAAGACGAAGTTAACAATCCTGAGCGTAACGCTGGCATTGTTGCCGCTTATAATTCTCTGGCGAACCTTACGAAAACCATTGTTTTCGCCGCTGGAGTCGATCACGCGAGAACACTGGCAAAAGAGTTTGAAAAAAACGGGACCTCTGTACGAGTGATCGTAGGAACCACTCCTTCCGACGAACGACGACAGATTCTTTCTGACTTTCGTTCCGGATCAGTTCACGTTATAGTGAACGTTGGAGTGTTAACCGAAGGATTCGATGAACCGTCTTTACAAACCATTATTCTAGCCAAGCCCACACGATCAACTCTTCTTTATACACAGATCGTTGGCCGCGGCACTAGATTATATCCTGGTAAGCCGCATTGTACGATCATCGATATCTCTGACACCACCAAAGGCAAGAAACCCATAGGTCTTCCTACTCTTTTGGGACTTCCACCAGATTTCGACCTTCAAGGCAAATCTTTTACCGAAGTTGCAAAAGAGTACGAAGAACTCAAGGCTTATTGTCCTGGTGAGGCAGTCAGAGTTTTAAGTCCGGAAGATATCAAGCTTGCTTACAGCAGAATCAATCTGTTCATGCCGCCTCCTCCAAACGAATACATTGCCCAGTATTCTAAATTTGTTTGGGCTGAGACGGCTGAAAACGATTACCGTTTGAGCATCAACAACAAAGAGTCCATCAGAATCCATATAGACCCTCTTGGACGATGGGCAGTAAAGTTGCTGATGCGAACAGATTTCACCATAATTGACGAAAGAGTTCTTGGCTACGTACAAGACATAAGAGAAGCTTTCGCAAGATCTGACAAGTGGATCATCAACAATAGATCCGCTTCTGTCAGTCTTATAGATTCTACTTCCGTTTGGAGATCCGATGCTCCTACGGACAAACAAAAAAGACTTTTAAAGAGCATGGGAGTTCCCGTGACCTCTGACATGACCAAAGGCACCGCAAGCATGATAATTGATCGTATAATACAAAACGATCGCGATCAGGCAAAACGTGCCAAACAAAGACAATATTGGAAGAATAGGAACAACAAGTTCGGTTAGAATATGACTCGTTATTATTCTCGAAAAGTTATATCACCTTATGATGATTATATATACGAGAAGTACGATCATGTTTCGAATACTGACCAAAAATTTTTGGCTGTTGCCACCAAACTTGCTTTTACTTCAAACAATAGATTTCGAGTCGGTGCGATAATAGTTAAATCTGGAAGAGTTCTAGGTGGAAGTGCCAACATAACTCGCAGATCACCAAGAACTCCTCCCAATAGATTTTCTACGCACGCAGAAATAGCTGCTTTGAGAGTCGCTTCTTCGACTGACAAAGCAATACTTTATGTATCTAGACTCAGTTCTTTGGACCAATGCGCCATAGCAAAGCCTTGCGCATGGTGCGTCCAAAAGATCACCGAGTCAGGTATCGACAAGGTCGTTTTCACGACTGGACCCGAAACCGCCGAATCTTTCTATACATCAACTATACAATGGAGCAGACATGCTTAAAAAAAAGATATCATTAACCCTTGTTATTGCGACAATCTTTTCTTTTATTTCGTACAAAGAAACGTTTGCAAGCTATAAACCCAAATATAACGACGTTGCTCCTGCAACGATCGAGGTTCGATTCAAGCCTACTTTAACTGCAAGTATACCTTATATCGGTGCCAACGTTGCTCATTCGAATTCTTTTAAAGGTTCTGGAGCATACGTTGTAATCATCGATACTGGCATTGAAGCTTCTCATCCATTTTTTGGTGGCAGAGTAGCACTAGAAGCATGCTTTTCATCTCGATGCCCAAATGGTTCTACCGAACAAGTAGGACCGGGTGCAGCAAAACCGGTTCACTGGCACGGAACTCACGTGGCAGGAATTGCAGCCGGTTCCAATTCTTCTTTTTCAGGAGTTGCTCCTCAGGCAAACATCATTGCCGTCAATGTTTTTGACATTTACGGAGGAGCCAACGACACTGATATTACAAAGGCTCTCAATTGGGTGAATAGCATTTCATCTCAATACAACATCGTTTCAGTGAATATGTCCTTAGGCGGAACACAGTTGTTTAATAGTACCTGCGACGGATATATTCCTGAAATGACCGATGCCATCAAGAATCTTCGATCTAAACAAATTGCAACCGTAATTTCTTCAGGCAACTCGTACGCCAAAGGAATGAGTGCTCCTGCATGCATTTCTTTTGCTGTTTCAGTTGCTGCGTCAAATCCGACCAATGACGACATTACAAGCTTTTCAAATATCAATGAGCTTACTACAATTGCAGCTCCTGGATTCAGCATTAATTCATCCACTTTGATGGGTGGATACAGAGCTGCTTCAGGCACTTCAATGGCGGCACCCCATGTTACCGGTGCTTTTGCCGTTTATTATTCTAAATTCGGCAAACAAGATGTTTCAAAAGTAATCTCAGATTTTTATGTCAATGCCCCTAAGGCTTATGATGATTACGCAAACATTTATATTAATAGGCTTGATTTTAGAAACTTGTTTGGCTCTGGAGGAACTCCCGTTACCACCACCACAACCGTAGTCACTACTACGACTGTTCCCGTTACCACCACTACTTTGCCTCCTGTCACAACAACTACTGTGACTCCGCCAGTAACAACAATTCCATCACCGAGCACTACTGTTGCTCCGCCTCGATTCTATCCTACTTTAACAAAACCACTTTTGTTTGAGTTAGATGGAAGATTTTCGACTTTTGTTTATGTAAAATATCGAGTTCCAGTTCAAGGAAGAAACATTGTTTCTCACTATAATTTGTACTGCAACGGTCCTAAGACTTATGTGATTCCTCACCAAACTCGATGGACAGTTGATACATACAAACTCGACGTTCCTCCGAGAGATATCGACTATTGTTACATGACAGCTGTCGATATTTATGGAAGAGAATCTGATCCTTCAATGTTCGTTAGAATCTATCCAAGAAACAGAAATTAACGTGACACAACAAAAAGAACAACTAGATATAAAGGGAATATCAATTCCTTTGCATGGTTTTCCATTTATTTCACAGGGTCATTATGAAGACATGATCAGAACTTATTTTTATTCCAAAGACGTTCATCATGTTGTTCTTAATGACTCTGATTATCTCGTTGTGTCACCTTTTTATTTCAATGACTCTCACAATATAAACTACTTAGCTACCAATCTCTACCGCTCATACAAACCCGCAGAACAATCTTTTCAAGATCTTGTTTATGGACCTGCATTGATTATTGGCAAAGATGACCAAAACGATAATTTTACTTCTGTTTCTCAACAAGTAATAGAATCTGTTTTAAACATCTTTACAAGAGATTCTTATGGAATAAAGTATGTACCACAGTAATCAACAAAGATCTTTGAAGTGTCAATCTTGTGGTTTAATTTCTAAAGAAGTTTCTAAAGCTTACTTTGATGAAAATAATTATTGCACACCTTGTTTGGTTGATGCAGTAAAAAACACTATTCTTCAAGAAAAAGATGAGTTCAAAAAACCGGATTTCTCATAAAAAATATCACCTAAAAGAGGAGGTGTACAATGACCATTGCAGTTATGCTAACTTATGAGAACTTGCATCATTTGGAGAAACTATTAAATTATGTTTCTACGGATGAAAAGCCAAGTCCTGATGATGAGTCCATAAAGTGGCTGAATGATTCAATTGACCTGCTCAAGGGAAAAATTGATTTTTCAGTTGAACCTTCAAACGGATGATTTCCGCCCAGGTGGCGGAACAGGCAGACGCAAGGGGCTTAAACCCCCTCGCCATGTGATAATGGCGTACGGGTTCGATTCCCGTCTTGGGCACATTCCCATTAAATAACAAAAAAATAGGAGAGTAATATGAAAACAAAAACAATCAAATTCAAAAAGCCAAGTGCATCTAAGATTCGTCTTGCAAGAAAGCAGACGGCTTCTCTTATCATTGCTCTTCGCAAAAAGAATGGGCTTTCTCAAGCACAGCTTGCAAAGCTTTCAGGAGTAGATCGTAAGACTATCAATCGAATCGAGAACAATCATTTCTCGCCTTCGCTTGATACTTACTTTCGTATCTTGTCTGTCTTCAAGAAGCAGCTTGTTGTAAAATAAGAGCTCTTCCCAGATAGCTCAGTTGGCAGAGCGTCGGACTGTTAATCCGTTGGTCGCAGGTTCGAGCCCTGCTCTGGGAGCTCACTAAAGTAGCTATATCGCTACTACTCTAGTCGATATTTAGCGCCTTTAGCTCAGTTGGTAGAGTAACGGACTTTTAATCCGCTGGTCGCGGGTTCGATCCCCGCAGGGCGCACTCGCTGTACCGAAAATAAAGACTTGCTGTGACATTCTTTTTCGGTACGGCATTATTTTTTATTAGTTCATATAAAAATATACTATGAACCAAAAAATACCTTTTGACCAACTGGACGAAGACATACAGCAAGAATACATTGAGAAAGCCTATTACAAAATGGTTGATTCTGCTCACATCATGATGCTAGATGATCCCATGGAAGATCATCCCAGCTTTGATTGGGTATGCGAAGTTGCCCAAGAAATGTATGAGGAAGAAGATGAATCTAAATAATACTGTCAAAGCTTTTGAGAAAGCAAAAGATATGGCTGTTAAATCTCAGCCTTATTCCGAAGATCAATGGACCGAAGGTTTTTGGCGCGGATATGAAGAAGCCATAACATTTGCAATCAATTCTTTGAATGAAAAAATAAACAAGAAAAAGTCTAAGAAAGGTTAACCTATGCCGCCTCTTAAAAAGAACAAGGTTGTCAAAGAAGAAAAGACAACTGAAGAACAGAAAATTCAAGCTGCCATTAATTCTTCACACTATTTTGCCATCCCTATGCTTGATGCCGAGTACATTCGTGTAAGAAATCCGATCACTGGTTTAGACTACCATTTTTCTACATCTGATGAGAATTTTCTTCAAATGGTTTGGGATTTGTCCCAAAAAGGAATGCACGAAAAAATCTTAAAAGATCTTACTTCTTTTGCACAAAATTATGACTCGAAATGGAACGAGGTGATTCAGCTTGTCACGGGTTATATCAAAGCCAAAGAAAGCCAAACCTCAGTCTAGTCTTCTTCGCTGCAAGATAAAACCCGGATCTGACGAAGAAGTATGCTTGAACTATTTGATTATGCGTTCAAGATCCAAAACTCTTTATTCTAAAGTTCACAACGTTTTTGCTCTTTCTCCAGATCGTTTTAAAACAATTGAAAGAGTTCAAACAGCTCTTGATAATCTCGTTTCTTATTCCTACGCTTCCGTCAATTTTGACAACCAGTATTTAATAACGGAACTAGGTAAAACAATACCTTATGCAATAGCAGAGCATAGAAGACAAAAGAACAAAAATTTAAAGGACGATCGATGAAAGTTAAAATAACTGCAGAACTTTATGTAAATGTAAAAGATGGTTCTATGTACGATTTTCCTGCGGTTATGCGAATGATCGATCAAGATGTTCGTGATCATCTTTTTGTTGGCATAGACTTTATGGAACTAGAAAATCAAATATCTTATTCAGAGATTTATTTAACTGATGTTTCATTGCTGACTAACGTATGATTGATCCAAAACACATACAGTGTGATCATGGCTGGGAAAAGTTGATCTTTTCTTGTCATGCAGAACTACTCGTGTTAGACCCTTATTATCAAGTTCTGCAAATAAAAGAAAAGTTTGGTGGATTAAGATATTATTTTCAACCTCAAACACTTGTTCAAACTACCATAGATAAAATGCATGATGTCGTTCGCAAATACGAGTCATTGTCTTTATTAACATGTGAAAAGTGCGGGGAACCCGGCAGTGCACACTTGCTTAATGATAGATGGATGAAAAC
>Ga0129336_10002527_pt1 | contig 11291 bp, 12 predicted proteins | sample CPB6_02_DNA_FD_96878 | JGI IMG/M metagenome (GOLD analysis project Ga0129336, IMG submission 96878) | Freshwater to marine salinity gradient microbial communities from Chesapeake Bay, USA - CPBay_Sum_0.6_0.2_DNA | ecosystem: Environmental > Aquatic > Marine > Coastal | place: USA: Chesapeake...
AAGGAAAATTCGAAATAGATAGTTACTTCCCGATTCAGAAAGCAAACCATCTTTTCAAAGATGATGTGGAACGGTTGAGTTTGCTTTCTTTTACCTCCATTAAGAATGAGTTCAATGCCACGGTTGAAGTGGTCTTCTGGTTTATTTATGTTCGTCTCAGACGATTTGTTGTTCTTTGAGGAATTTGATTGTGTCAACTGATCCTCCTAGTTTTTGTTCATTACAAATAACTTGTGGAAAGGTGGAACCTTCTCCAAACTCAGCATAAAACTGTTCACGAGTAAAGTCTTCATCTAAAGTATAGATGACAAATGATTGTTTTGTCAAGTCTAATACTTGTTTGACTTTATCGCAATATGGACAATTATTTTTTGAATAGACGGTGAAGTTCATATTTCTTTATGTGCTCTCAATAATTTATAAGAGAAAAAAGGAGGGTATAAAACCCCCCTCTGTAACCACCAACTCACCTCTTCACACCACTGAAGAGGAGGTCTTCATTCCCGATGATACAAGGACATGAAAGACTTAGATATTATAAAGAGATTTTGAATAAAAGTCAAGTATCAAAAAAGAACATATGAAATAGTCTTGAATCATACTTATCATAACCAAAATATTTGGAGGCTGCGTGAGGACACTTGGCATCCCATATCACCAAACGATTGAACACGTTCGCAATCACATCAATGTGTTCCCAAGGTGTTGGGTCTAAATGTTTGTTTGCCCAGATTACATTAGACCCTTCAGTATTGACGTGACGAATACCAGTTTTTTTATGTGCTAATAAAGACGTTCCACATTCATAAGGAGCGTCAGGAGTTAGATAAACAGTGGCTGCCCAAGTTTGAGCATCAGCATGATAGACAAGAGCATCTTCACAAGTGCAGTGTTGAAATCTCCCACACATACCATGAGTTTCCATCCAGTGAGAGATTTTGACCCCCATAATATTCTCAAATGCTTCTTTGGTTCCTGGTATTTCAAACTGGTTTTCTGTTCTTCGACCACGATGATAGTCACTAAAATTAAACTCCTGTGTCAGAGCAAACTCACGAACACCCATTGGATCCTGATAAAAATTATCAACGACCCAAAGTGTTTGATTTGGTGAAGAATTAATTGTCTGATAATCTAATGTATATCTCATGGTTCTACTGCGTTCTCGCAGAGACGGCAAAGTTCAAAACACTGTTTATTTTCTGGAATAATATCTTCATAGTCTTGCTCATAAAGATTTCCAAGAATATGTTTGAGACCATAATCCATACAACACAAAGATACATCACCATTTGGAAGCATCACATTGTGATACATTTTTTCTAGGCAACCACAGGTCATTTGTTTTTCTCCATGATTTGCCATCTTCCACTCTGCTTTTCTTTCAAGCAGTTCTGGTTTCATAATCATTTCACCGACAAGATTACCTGCTCTTGACCACATATCATAAACGGGAGCAGATGAAAACACGTGACGCACATCTTCATGAACGGTTCCCATACACATTGTAGTGAAGTTATGAATTTGTGAATGAACTTTACCAAAGTGTTCAATCACTTCAATATAACGCTTAGTGATTGGATGCTTTGCTTTTCTTTCTTGGTCAGGAAGATGAAGAGTAAAGCAACCGTTTGGATTTCCAGCAAAAGGTATATGTTTAATTCTTTCAATATCTTCGATACTCATACCAATACCAGTTGTAAAGATTGAAACAGGATGACCCTTCTCATGAGCATAAAGAACCATATCAGTGCATTGTTTATTCAACCATGGTTCAGTAAAACCAGCAAATGTCACTCTGACCTCTTGTGGGAGTTTGTCTACTGCTTTCTTGAAGTTGTCCAATGTCATAAAACGCTCTCCCTTGTAGGACTTCTGAAGCGTCCTCTGTGGACAAAATACACAGTCAACTACACAACCATTCTGCGTATCAATAGATGTAGTGAATTCCATTGTTGGAGCAATTGAATTTCTCCAACGGTCTTTACCGCCAAAACGATTATCAATATAAAGATTGATCGTCGTGTAGTAACCTAAGAACCATTCCCCACCATCAGAACCATAAAGATGTTGTTTGATATTTACATAATCTGCCGAATAAATTTCATAATTTGGAAGTGCTTTTAAATAAGTTTCTCTAAAGTGTCGGAACTTTTCTTTAAGTTCTGGTGTTCCTAGATGAAATTCACCAGCGATCTTCTTCACGTTATTTTTAACCCAAGAAAGATTTTCATCATTAAAAATATCATACTCACCACCTTCACAATCAGTTTTTAGAAAATCAATTTGTGAAATATTGTTTTCTTTTACAAAGGTACTGAACTTAACCGAAGGAGCAGTCTGAAGATTTTCCTCTTCACAAGTTTCACGTAAAGTTTCATTAAACAAACCAAGAGTATCATACTCACCATCAGCCGACCCAATGGCTTTGTTTACACAGATCACATTCTCATCAGACACGTTCTTTATGAGTGTCTGATAAAGTTCTGAGTGTGGTTCAAAGCAATAGATCTTACCTGGTTTTTGTTCTTTAATGGAATGGGTAAAAGGACCAGCACTTGCTCCAACATCAAAAACAATGTCTCCTTCTTCTACCTGAAAGAACTTCTGATATACATTATCAATGAAAACTTCTTTCTCCACTGTTTTCTTAAACCACTGATTATGAGCAGCAACTCCCCAGTCAAAGTCACGATACTTTTTAGGGAGATAAACATTATGCAAACCCTTATTAGTATCAGAAAGACGATTTAGATTGTTCTCGACTGCCTGCTTATGAATACTATCAAGTTTGTAATTTTTTTGTAAATCCAATAGTAAGTTTCTGGATTCATCACAAAGTCCTACCCACCAGGAAGCAACTGCTTTCTGGAAAAGGATTCCATAAAAACCAGGATATTCAACATCCAATAAAAGAGGTTGATTGTTTTTATTAGATACTTTCTCACCAATTGAAGCAATCAAATATGATTCATGCCAGTTCTGTTCACGTTCATAGAAACGACTGAGCAAATAGTATCCTTCTGGGCGTTCTGGTTCGAGTGCAACAGCGTGTTGAAAAAGACCTTTTACAGTTGTGTTTCTACATCCCTGCTTACTGAAACAGATGCCAGATCTCAGAATACACTGATACTTTACTTCATCAAATTCTGTTCTTTCAGCACATCTTAGATAATAAGAAACTGCCGATGCAGTTTGTCCAATACTATCATAATAGGAACCAAGATTGAAGTTGTGTTTATAGTTGTCTGGATCTTCAATAAAATTATGAAGTAGAGAACGCAATTTCTTATCAGTCATTTAAAAATTCCTCCAATACACTTTCATCAAACTTTAAAAGATATGCAGCATTATCTTGAAACCCAAAGGTCATTAGCATGTTTTCATTATGTATTGCAAGTCCAACACAAAACTCAACATGTCCTCCCATAATAGAAAACTTTTTAGACCATTTTTTAATATGGAAATTTTTGTCCCAAAAAAGAATACGATGATAATAAACAGCATCTTTTCTACCAACTTCACTCTTGAACAAATCCACTTCGTGAGTAATTGCAACATAACCATCCTTCCAAGGAATAACTTGTGACCCTCCTCTTGGATGCCCATCAATTCGTTTTTGTTCTCCAGTAAAAATTTGTTCCGATTGTCCAGTTTCTGGATTAATTTTTACAAGTTCTGTTGGGTTACTCCACTTAATATAATGATATGGTTTATCCAAAATGGGCATCCAATTCTTCTCACAATAAGAATTAGGATCCAGTGGTGGTTGAATTCTAACTTGAGATACTTGTTTAACAATGTCTTTTTCTACAACAATTTCACACAACTCCATTCTACCTGTTCCAATTTTATCTTCATCTCTCCTGACACCAGAGGTATAAAGTTTTCCATCCCAACGAAATAGGCGAGCGTCTTCTAGACCAACAAAGTCCCAGAGTTCTTTATCCGGAAACATCGAAGTATCTATCTTAGAATACTTTTGAATTTCATATTCATCATTGAGTTCCATGTAATAGTTCCAAGTTCTCAAGTGAATATCATTCTCTGGATGAACATAAGTCAGAGGACCATAAGGATGCTGAAAAAGCTTTTCTTCAGAATGGTAGAAAGTATAATTAACTGAACGAAGATTGACTAATATTTTTCCATTATCATTAAAAATAGATGGATTCATTAATCCAAGCCCATCTGTTTTATCTGGGTCAATAATTAATGAGTGTATAGAACCACCTTTATTTAATGCTGCCTGTGCAAAATTCATTTAGATAAAAAGTTTTAAAATACATTATAGTTGATCCTACATCACTTAGTCAAGTAGGAATCATATAAAAATTCAAAATGTTTTTTTGCATTTTCTCCTCCATTTCCATGATATATGCAAGTATAGCAATTAGTTATTGGATTGTATAATTGTCCATTTTGAAGGTAAACCATTTCATCATAACATTGAAAAATGTATGATTCTAGATCGAGTTGAATATCAAACTGATTACTTAAATACGACTTTTGATAATACAATTGATCATCATCTATATCAATAATAGGATTACAAATAATCTTTTTTAGTTCATCAACTCTTCCTATAAAAAGTCCACTGTTCAAGTATCTATATGGGGTATGACTTTTGGGAAAATATTGTGCTATGGATTCATTAGGCCAACAAACTTTTTCAGCGGCAAATAAAACTTTACATTTAGATTCCAAATATCTTCTGACGATTTCTTCTAAGTCATTTGCTACAAATACATCATATCCATCACAGAATAATACTACATCATGATCTGGTAAATTGGAAATATATTCTCTTAGAAGATTAATTTTCTGTCCACCACCTGGACCCATCATATTACCACCATTCCAAACAACATCTTTACCAATGTTTATGAATTCAAAATTATATTTTTCTGATGATCTGTATAACTTTTCGCATTTTGTATCATCACTTCCAACTGTTAGTGCATGAGCTTTAAAATCTATGAAAAAACTATGTCTATCAACTGGATGAACATCTGTCCCACATTCCGATCTATCATATGGATTAACTACATTATTTCTATAAGCACAAGAACGAAGATCCTTCATCATTCTTGGAAGATATTCATCTACTGGAATAATATTATTTCTTATTTCTTTGTTTACAAGAATACTTGCTGCTTCTGGAGTTAATGTATATGCTAGTGCCCAATATGGATACGATGGTACTACAAAAGTTTCATCTATTGGTTTAGATTTATCCATCTCTAACCAACCAAGATATAAAAAATTATAACCTTTACTAAAAACTTTTTTTATCTCATCAAAAGAAAACCTTTCTGTAAGAATGGCATCGTCTTCAAGAATAATTATTGGTTCATTTAACTCAAGACATTTAATCCAAAGATAATAATGAGATAAAAAACATCCAACTTCACCATGGGTCAGGTGTGTATTAAGAAGTGGATCGATCCAGTTTTTATCAGTATCGAACCAGTTTTCTACTAAGAATGGATGATTAATTTTTGAACCATCTATTGCTTCAAAAATTTCATATTGGATATTATTAGTATCATTAAAAATTTTTATTCTATCCTCTCTTCTTTTCAGGTTGATTACAAAAGTTTTCATATTCATTCAAAACAATAAAGGATAATTGATAAAGTAAAAATACTATGAATTAAATTTTCGTCCAAAGATTTGGATTAATAATATAATTTTCATTATGCTGAAGATTATTTGTAACTATCGTTATATCAAAAGAAATAGAATATCGTTTTATATCACCAGTGTATTTTGTAACTTCATGTTCTAAAGATGATGGAAAAATAATCAATTGATTTGTTAAGGGTTTATGTGTTGAGTAATAAAAATCTTGCAATTCATATGATACAGGAATAAGTAGATGTGTGTAGTTTGATGGAGGATAGAAAATTAAATTTCCACCACAATCACTTTCATCTAATTGCAAATAAAAAACTGCACTAATACAAGAATTCTTATGGAAATGTTTATAAACCTGCCCATCATCTTTCAAACAAACAACAGGCCAAGATTTTTGAACAAATATTGATAAGTCATCATGATTTATATTGATGCCTTCTAAGTATTTTTTAACATGAAAAGACAACTGCTCATTCAACCAAAAAAATTCTCTACGGGATGATATATTTGTTTCACCATGATAATCACCAGTAATATTTGGTGGATCATAAAACTCCTTTCTATTCTCATAAAAACTATCAACATATTCGACCATGTGCCGACGAACACATTCTGGTGGATTTAAGATAGTATCATATATTATTATTGGAAATAATCCAGTTAAAGTCATTATTCAAATATAAAAATTATTTACTCTTTGAAGTGGATTTGGAGTTACTTTATCAATGAAAAATATTTGAGTTAATCTTGGTTCAGTTTCGTTTGCAAAAAAATTAGATTCTTTGTGCCAATATGAAGAATCATATAAAATTAATCTATTATAAACATTTTTAAATTCTACAGTTTTATTAAACTTTGAATTGTGTTCAATAATTTTATGCTGATATTCTTTTTTATCTATTGGGTTTTCAGCATACAAATTATTTCTCCATTCATAATCTTCATTATTAATATTACAATTTGGAACAATACTACCTATCGTTGTTCCAGCATCAAGATTTGAATATGGGTTTAGATATATTACACCTGCACCTGCTGTAGATTCGCCATAAGAATCTTCATGATACCATCCACTATTTAAAGGACTGTTTTTATCTTCAGAATATGGATATATTTTTTGAAAATAACTAGTCACATTCCATTCAACTAATTCTGCATCGTAGTTGAAAAATAAAGAAAACAGTTTAGAACAAAAAGAATTTTGAAAATGAGGATTAATTTCATGCAATGGTTTGGTTCTCAATCCAGGATAATTTCCAGGTTGTTTACTATACTCTAATGATAAAGCAAAATTTCTAATTTGATCTGGATTATGATAAAAGTCATCAATACACAGTGTCGGAAAATTCATTTTTAAGCATCTAAATTGTGGTTATGAAAAGATATGTCAAAAGATATTGATATTCTGTCGGATTCCGAATTGTTTTTTTCTACCGCATGTATTAAATTTGATGGGAATAATAATGTTCTACCTTCTATCGGTTTATAATGAATGCATGTACTGTAATTATTATCCTCTTTAAACTGTTCTGTTCTGAATATACTATCATAAGAATCGTAGATATGTTGAGAAAAAACTACATTCCCACATCTCTCTTTAGTTTTAACATAAAAAATTCCAGAATAGTGACAGAAAGGATGTGTGTGTTGATGATTATAAGCTCCATTTCCAGAAATATTAATCCACATCCTAGTTATTGTAAAATTAGTTTCTTCAATAAATGAACCTTGTTTGCTAAAAGATTCTGACACAATTTTTTTCAATTTTTCTACAAAGAAATAAAGTTTGTCACCTTCTTTAAAAGAATATTTTGGTCTTGATTGCCAACCACCACTATTTGAGTATTTAACACCTTCACAATCTTCAATGAATTCTTCATAACATTGTTTAATTAATTGTTGTTTGTAAGATGGATACTCATCATCATCACAAATTATAATATGTCTTGGAAATATAAACTCAGAAAAAACATTATACATTTTTCATTACTCCAAGATATGACCTTTTATCATATATGAAATCTTTATATGGACCATCAGCATTAACATAATGTAAAAATGCTTGTAAATACCATTTTTGTGTAAACGGAGGTCTCCAATGATATAGATCACATCCTCTATAAAGACATAAATCTCCAGGTCTTAGTAAAATTTCTTTTGCGTCACTTCCATCTTCATTTTTACTAAAGTAAATTGGATTAATATCTTGACCATTCGGAATACCAAGAGAAAGTGTTGCTGATATTTCGCAAGATGGTCGGTCTCTGTGCTTTACTAACTCATCACCATTACCATAAAGTCTTGTGTATGTATAAGTTGGTAACAATTTAAATCCGGATATTTCACTTAATGCATTACAAGACCCTTCAAGAATAGTTTCAATCAATGGATCGGAATAAAATGAATATGAAAAAGGAGCTTGTTTATCATTTGTATCAGCATGTCCTGCTTTAATTCTCAGGTAAAAATAATCTTGAATGAATAGTGTAAACTCTTCATCAAGAAAACTCCTGACTACCTGATATCCATTTTCTTTGAAGCTCATAATATTTTATTTAAATGCAGGTCCATGAACCCAAGCAACTAAAGAATATCTTTTTCCTTTAGTAACTGGAGTGCATTCGTGTAAGGTATAAGAAGGAAAAAATACTGACATTCCTTTCTTCTTTTCAATTTTAGATCCGTTCTTAGAATTATAAAGAATTAATTCTCCACCTTCATATTCACTTGGATCGGAAAGCTGAACAACCACACTCAGTTTTCGATTATGTGGAATATTCCACATCAGTGGATCTACATGCTTATCATAAGTACCTTTTTCATCAGAATCATAATATGTAAATTGCAGTTTTTCAATTTTTTCCAGTTCAAACTTAAAAAATTGATTATTCATATCACATATATGTTCAGTTAGTCTTTGATAGATCCATTGATTTGCACTGTTTAATGGAATCCAAGATACAAAAGATCTTCTATATTCCATTACAGTTGGATCATCTTCATTACCTCTATGGGTTTCTAAACATTGTCCGATTTTTATTATCGTATTAATTTCATCCTCAGTAAAAACACCATCATTCCATGCATAGTGATGGTATTGGTGAGAATTTAAATACCAATAATTATCCGTTTTTTCTTCTGCATAGTTTTGCTTTAATGGCGGAATATCATCAAGACTGTTATAAGATAACAAATAATCAGAAATCATATTAAGACAATATTGTAGATGGCCAGGTAATATTTAAATTAACTTGTAAAAGTTCTTCTAATGTATTGAGTGATGATATACTGTCTATAAAAGTTTTTTCAATATCAAAACACTCTTGAGTGTAACTACTAATACTATTAGTGAGATTGACCAAATCGGTAGATGTTAATTGTACCATACTATCACGAGTTTTCCAAGTAAATGTAATGGTAGGATTATTTTCCACAATCATTCTTTTTTGATGTAAAGCGTTGATTGTAGTTTCATTTAAAACATAAACATTATCGTCATATGTAATTGCTTCAGTCTGTGATTCCCACCTCTGGCGAGATACATCTTGCAATAACTGGTCTTTAAACTGCTCTAACCATTCATTAGTATATCCATAGTTTATCAAATTTAAATCATCAATCTTATACCAACCCAGTTCATTTAATGTTTCCTCTGGCAGTCCAGACATTCCATTAAAGTTTTTCCAGTTGTCTGGAAGAGTATCTGGTAAAGTAGAGATAAGATTTAATTCTTTATTTACCCAAACATATAAATTTTTATTCATTTTCTTCGGTTACAGTTTTCTTGTTTACAGGTTGTTTTTTTGTACTAACTCTTCTTTTCTTTTTTTGAGGAGTTTCATCCTCTTTTTGTTCAGGTTCATCTGATGCACCAGATAGTTGCATCACACTTTCCTGACCTTCAATTTTATATTCATTTCTAATTTTTTCCAGTTCTTTCTCTTTCCACATTAAAGATCTTTGTCTTTCTACTTCTAGTTCCGTTTCGCCCCTAATTTCATTTATTTTAAACTGAAAAGAATTTCCCTCAAGTTGATATGGTGCTGTACCTTTCATTTGAGGATTTACATATGATTCTTCATGCCATGCTCTCCATGAAGTAAAATTCTGCTTTGGTCTCATCGCAATCTCAATTCCACAACCAGCAGCAAGTTGTTCTATAATTTCTACAGCTTCAACTGGTTGCATCAATGCAAACAAAATATTGTGTTCATTTCTTAATGTAATTTCAATCATTCCACCATATCCATTACCAACTAAAATGGAACGAGCACGAGAACGAGTATTATCGCGCACATTATAATACTCGTTCTCTTCATGCATTTCATTAATCTTTTTCCTCATTTCAGATTGTTCTTTTTTAGGCATAACTAACTAAAAAGTATTTTTTTTTATTTATTATTGTTTACACCAAGTGATACTTACAAATCCTCCAGATGCAACAGTAACTGGATATGTTTCTCCAGGAGTTACAAGAACACTAAAAGATTGTCCTACTGTTCCTGCTTGACCAGCACCACCAGCTGCTGGAGTACCAGAAGCACCTTTAACTCCAGAACATCCGGTAATAGGAGTTCCAGGAGTTGATTGGGCAGTGATTGGATTTATAGTTCCAGTAGTTCCTGCACATCCAGCACATCCAGCGGCACCAGCACATCCAGCGGCACCAGCACATCCAGGCGCTCCTACAGGTCCACCACATCCACCGGCACCACCTTGCCCAAAACATTGACATCCAGCGGCACCACCTCCGCCACCACATCCAGGCGCTCCTATAGGTCCACCACATCCAGCGGCACCACCGGCACCATTGTTTCCATGTCCACCTCCACCGCCGGCGCCTCCTCTTGGTACAGTACCTGGAGGAGTAGTATTGTATCCTCCAGCATCACCACCTGTTCCTCCTGAAGTGTATCCACTAGGCAATGGTCCACCTCCACCAGCACCTCCACGAGCATAAGTTGAAGAAGATGGTCCACCTTGTCCAGCCTGTCCACCAGGAGAACCACCAAAACCTCCGGCAGAAGGTGAAGGAGCTCTATGTCCACCACCGCCACCTTGTCCACCAGCACCTCCGCTGCCGCCGCTGCCGCCAGAACCGCCGGCGCCACCATTGCCGCCAGAACCGCCGCCGCCACCTTGTCCACCACAAGATGCTGGAGCTCCAGCGCCACCTGTTCCACCAGCACCGCCGTTGCCACCTTGTCCACCGGCACCACCTGTTCCACCAGCACCGCCGGTTCCACCATCGCCACCAGGACCACCAGAACCCGGATTGCTGTTTCCGCCAGCACCATAGTCTCCGTCTAGAGAAGATATATCATTATAAGCAACACCAGGGTTTCCATCCTGCCCTGTTCCACCTGTTGCACCGGCAGCGCCGCCAGACCCACCAGGAAAAATAATACCAAAAGCAGAGGTAATAGGACCAGTATTTCCAGCAGTTCCAGAATTTCCCGTACAACCAAGACATCCACTACCAGGATTACCAAATACTCTATTTGAAACAATAGGAACATCTGCAAATGCTCCCGTTACAGGGCTTCCAGTAAATCCTTTTGTTCCCTGATTACCACTTGCTCCCGGATTGCCATTTGGACCCTGACATCCTTTTGCTCCCTGATTTCCTTGAGATCCTGTATTTCCACCAG
>Ga0129336_10002529_pt1 | contig 11288 bp, 9 predicted proteins | sample CPB6_02_DNA_FD_96878 | JGI IMG/M metagenome (GOLD analysis project Ga0129336, IMG submission 96878) | Freshwater to marine salinity gradient microbial communities from Chesapeake Bay, USA - CPBay_Sum_0.6_0.2_DNA | ecosystem: Environmental > Aquatic > Marine > Coastal | place: USA: Chesapeake Bay...
AGTATTAAGATATCCAAACTGGTTCATGATTCAAAACTCAGGTACATGGGGAATAGATATTATTAAAGACTGTTTGGAATTTATGGAACAAAACGTACAGGACGAAAACTATTCTACAAATTTCCAAGGATTCAAGCCATACGAAATCTTAAAACTAAAGAGAAATTTAGGTATAATGGAAGAAGGTATTTCTGCGGAAGAGTTACATCAGAATAAAGCAAACTTCTACAGATTTATACAACAACACGACGAAAGAAGAAATGTTTCTTTCTTAAAGACATTTCCAGAATATAAACAATTTTATAACGAATGTAAGCAAGAGGCAGAATTATGACCAGACGTTCTGATGAGGATTTCCTGCAGTTTAAGGCAAGAATGCTTGATTCTATAAGTCCAAGTTTTTGTGCAGCAAAGTGGTATAACGCTACCATTTGGTTAGGACACGGGCAAACAACCAGCTGTCACCATCCACCGGGTCACAACATTGATATAGAAGAATTAGAAGCAAATCCTTCTGCAATTCATAACACAAAACACAAAAAGTTGATGCGTAAGTATATGCAAGAAGGTACGCGTCCTGCTGAATGTGAGTATTGTTGGAAAGTGGAAGATATTGGAAGAAATAATGTCTCTGACCGTGTGTATAAAACTGAAATCTATAAAGATGAAGATATCATCAATGCCAGTAAAATGGATTGGCAAGAAGATGTAACTTTACGTACATTAGAAATTTCGTTTGAACGGACTTGTAATTTCGCATGTTCTTATTGTAATCCTGCGTTTTCTACTACATGGGTAAAAGATATAAAAACCCTAGGACCATACAGAAATATTATAAGTGATGGTCGTGGTCACTTTATAGATGTGGCACCTTGGGCACAGGGATACAAAGATGAAGAACTAAATCCGTATGTTAAGGCGTTTTGGCGTTGGTGGGAATCCGATTTAGCAGATAATCTAGAGGAAATTCGTATTACCGGTGGAGAACCATTGATGGCACCGTCTGTTTGGAAATTATTTGAGTGGTTTAAACAAAATCCAGAACGTGGAAGAAATATGCGGTTTGCTATGAATTCAAATTTAGTTCCAAAGAAACAGGAAACATTAGATAAATTAATTGAAGCAAGTCATCATGTACCAAGATTTCAAGTATATACATCAAATGAATCGGTAGGAAAACATTCAGAATATATTCGTGATGGAATGAAATATGAGGAATGGAAAAATAACCTACATCGATTAATAACCGAAGGTAATCTAGAAAGTTTACATATGATGATGACAATTAATAGTTTATGCCTTTCATCCATCACAGAATTCATGGATGATATGTTTGAATTTAAGAGAAAGTACGGTCGTCAGTATATGAATATGTCATTAAATATTCTTCGGTTCCCATCTTTTCAGAGTGCGGCAATTTTACCGAAGGAGATTAAGCAAAAATACCGTCACAAATTAAGAGTGTGGTTGGATGGAGTTTTAGAACGCGATGAACGTGATAAGAACAATTTAACATTATTGAGTCCGTGGGAACAAGCACACGTTGAACGTTTGATAGATTATCTTGATAGTGTTGATACTCCACATAAGAACACAGCAGAAAAAGATAAGTTGTATAATGATTTTAAGAATTTTTATTTACAATATGATGTTCGTCGTGGAAAAAACTTCCGTGAAACATTCCCAAAAGAATTTGTAGATTTTATTGATAGTATTGATGTTCCTGTACCAACAGAAACAGAGATTAAAACGAATAGGTATCGACGCGAACTTAATGTCATCCACGATATGGCGGGTGACCCAGCAACAACAGAAGCATATGATGATTCAGGACATGGATGGAACACCAAATCAGATGAGTTAGGAAAAAATGACTAAGATTCTTCCTATTTGGCAAAACGGACAATTAAATCCTGAGAGTCCTAATAAAGTTTTTTGTATGGCTCCGTGGACACATACGTACATCTCTCCACAAGGTGAACGTAGATTGTGTTGTGCTAGTAGAGAAGAACATAGTTTTCAAAAACAATATATTGATGCATCCAATGATGAACGCTATGGGAAAGTAAAAGATTCTAAAACTAGCGCAGATGACTTCAATCCAGTGTCATTAAAAGAACATTGGAATAGTGAATATATGAAAGAAATTCGTCGTAAGTTGATGGCAGGAGAACGTATACCACAATGTGATGTATGTAACGATGATATTCTTAGTATCAGTAGTTATCGTAAATGGTTTACTGGTGCGTTATTTCAACACAAAATTCAAGAAGCATTCGATAAGACAGATGAGACAGGATTCACAACAATGGAACCTATTTCATTTGATTATCGGTATTCTAATATTTGTAATTTTAAATGTAGAATGTGTGGTGAACAATTAAGTTCTTCGTGGGAAGCAGAAAAAAAGAAACATGGATTCTGGACACCTCAATATCAACCGTTCATGATTCCTGAAGTCAAGGAAAAGATGCAAAAGTTTCAAATAGAGGTGGTAGAACCAGAGTTTCGTGATGCAATATCCCGTGGAATTGTGGAAGAGTGTTATTGGGTTGGTGGGGAACCATTGATGTACGAAATACATTGGTGGGCATTGGAAGAAATGATTAAAAATGGTAGTGCTAAGAATTGTTACTTACGATATAATAGTAATCTTAGTAGAGTAGAATATTACGGAAAACGATTGTATGATTATCTTCCCCATTTTAAAGACTGGATGATGTGTGCGAGTATAGACGGTACAGGAGAAATCGTAGAATATATTCGTAAAGGCATTAAATGGGATGCTTGGTTAGACAACTTTAAACAAGGATTAAAGATTCCAGGTGGTAACGATAAAATGTTGTTTGATTTGACTATCACTGGACCTGGTATGTTTTCTTTGAAAGATTTATTTAATCTAGCATTAAAATTGGATGTTAGAATTGAAACTAAAATTATGTTTGCGTTTCATCCAGATATAGTATTAAGTCCCTTCGCATGGCCCAGACACATATTGGACAGAAAGATTGACGAGTTATTAGAGTATATGGAACCGAGGGTAACACACAAAACTAATAGTTTGGTAATGACACTTAAGGACATGAAAAAACGTCCTACGTTTCAAGAACAATTTCCTGATGCGGAAGAAAAGTTTTTTCAAGGAAGAAATTGGCATAGACAATTAGATGCGGTTCGAAACGAAAGTTTAAAATTAGAAGATATTTACAAACAAGACATGGAATTATATGAGTGGTGGAATAGACATCAAAAACATTAAAGAAGTTGACTTTGAATTATCGTCAATATGTAATGCGGGATGCCCCGTCTGTAAAAGACGAAGGGATGGGCATTTTTCTGAATTTAAACAGACGTATTGGAGTTTAGAAGAAGTTCAACGCGTATTTGATATAGAAATATTAGAAAATATAGAAGTATTGAGTATATGTGGTAATATGGGTGATGCTATGGGTAATCCTGACATTATACCTATTATAGAATGGGTACGAAAAATCAATCCTACGTGTTGGATTAATTTAAGAACAAATGGTGGTATTGGTACACCGGACCAATATAAACGGTTAGCAGAACTTCGTGTATTGATTACGTTTGGTATCGACGGTATCGGAGAAAAGAATGAGTTATACAGGGTAAATGCTAAATGGGAACGTATATTACCCAATCTAGAAGAATTTGCCAGAAACGCAGAATCTTGGCAAAAAGAAATTCAATTTTTAATGTGGGCAGAAACATTAGACCAACTGATACCAATTATTGATTTGGCAAAAAGAATTGGTTGTGGAAGATTAAATTTAAGAATACCATTTACACACGGGGAAAAGACAGAAGTACATGATATGAAAGGTAGAGGTGTACATTTCCTTACACTATCGGAACATCCGTTAGTACAAAAGCTTGGTAGTAAACTTTGGAATAATTTTGAATTCGATGGTATTCGAGAAGAAATTCTTCAATCTGATATTACCGCATCACCATTAAAAACATCAGATTATCAAATAAAACCTAGAACTATAAAAAAAGAAAAACCATACACACCACTTCCCGTGGCTTACAGGTCTGATGAATTGGATAGAGTTAAGGATATTAATAAACAAACTTGTTTCTCAAAGAACATTAAAAATAGGGAAGATTTACAACAAAACAACTACAGTATTTATGTCACGTATAATAAAATGTTGATGCCCTGTTGTATGATACCACCAGTAATTGGCGAGTTTATTAAATACAGTGAAGATATCCAAGAAGGATTTCATATTGAAATGATGAACCGTTTGTACGATGTAGGTTTTGAAAATTTTAGTTTAGAAAACAAAACAATCAAGCAGGTATTTGAATCTGGAGTTTTACATAAGTTTGTGTATGACGAATTAGAAAAGAATATCTCATTCGGTTTATGTAAGATTAATTGTGGTGTATGTAAGTAATGTCTACTGTATTTTTTGCAGACGAAGTATTTCATGAATTTAATAGTTCGGAAACCGTGGAATATCAAGATGTAGTAAAAATTATTGATAAGTGTAACGAGTTGGGATTGGACCCACATAACATGGTGGTACGACATACCGATTTCAATACATTTAATAACGTATTTCCTTGTAAGTTTTTATATCACCCAAAACAATTGTTATATGCACAAACAATGTTACGTGATATAGAATCAGTCACTCCATCTAAGTACTTTGGTGCGTTTTTTGGTAACATAGGGTCTGGGATTCGTTTGAATCTACTAGAAAAGATGTATAAGCAAGATTTATTGAACCATTGTATTTGGACGGCATATAATATAGATTTAAGTGTAATAGAACATATGTCCGACGAATTTAAGGATTTTCTAGGACACAATACACCTAGAGTCTACGTGGATACGCAATGTTTTAATGTTAATCCACAAGAAATAAAGGAATTTGAATATACTAAAGAAACTAGATACATTAGAGATACAAACAGTCATGATGGTTTCATGTTTCAGGAGTGTGCAATAAATGTGTTGGTTGATACGTGTGCAGAAAACAAAAATGTCAGATATACAACGCTTAAAGTATTCAAACCAATTAAATACAAAAAACCATTTATCTCTACGTTTGGTAAAGGTAGTCTAAAATATTTGAGAACACTTGGATTTAAAACCTTTAATACAGTTTGGGATGAAAGATATGATGATTACGAACCAGGCGATATACAGTTTGATATTATGGTAAAAACCCTAACAGACCTGGTTAATACAAAAAGTATACAAGATATATTCAACGAAACAAAACAAGTATGTGAATACAATTATCAACTGTTACGTGACACGGATTGGAATTTGTGGTTTGAAAAACAAGTGAGAGATATATGAACGATAATAAGATTTGCTCGTTACCATGGAAACATTTAGCAACACACCCCCACGGCGGATGTACTTTGTGTTGTATAGCTGACCATACACATGGCGCAAGTAGAGCTAAAAATTTTAAAGATGGCACAGTAGAATGGTTGTCACTAAATCAGCACAGCATAGAAGAAATAATGAATAGTGATTACTATAAACAGGTTCGATTACAGATGTTAAATAACGAAGAACCCGATGCGTGTAAACGGTGTTACGATGAGGAACGTTCTGGATTGCATAGTAAGAGAATGGAAGAAAACGACAGATATTTTTCTGATGATTTTAATGAACGGACTCGTCCAGACGGTTCCATAGACTTAGATTTTGAGTTTATAGAACTTCGTTTGGGTAACGTGTGTAATTTACGTTGTAGAACCTGCAATCCCGCAAGTAGTACTAAGTGGTACAAAGAACATAAAATTCTTGAAAATAGATTATCATTTGTAACAAAATATGGTGAAACAGAACGTGGTGTTTGGTACGAAAGTGATACGTTTTGGGAAGATTTGTTGAACAATTCAAAGAACATCAAACGTATTTATATAAACGGTGGTGAACCAACATTAATTAAAAAACATTTTCAGTATTTGGAAAAACTTATAGAACGTGGTTTGAATAAAAATATCGAACTTTGGTATAACTTAAATCTGACAAACGTAGATGATGAGTTACTGGAATATTGGAAACAATTTAAAAAATGTTCTATTAGCGCAAGCATAGATGATCTTGGAGAAAACAACGAATACATACGTTATGGAAGTAATTGGAATACTACATTAACGAATTTACGAAAACTAAAGAGATTGGAATGGGTTGATTTGAGTGTAGTACAAACAGTAAGTCTATATAATATAGAAAATATAGATAAGTTCTATGATTTTATAATGTTTCAAGAGAGTATTCCGATACATATTAATTGGGTGTATGACCCTGCGTTCCAACAAGCGTGGCATCTTGAAGATGAAAAAAAAGAAAACATCGTGGAACGTTGTAAAAATATAATGCATCCGTGGGATTACGAAAACGTCAAACAACATTTAAATAAACCCAGAAACGAAACACTTTATAAACAATTTCATCAGTTTAATGAGGTCTTGGATTCATTATGAGTAAAAAAGAATTAATCATAGGGTATGAACATCTAGGAGTACTTCCAGAAAAGCCTATAGAAAACAGAGCAGCTAAAATTTTTCCTGTTTGGCCGAACGGTTGGCCAACTGAAGAGCAAGAGGTTAATAATTTTTTATTAGAAAATCATGCCAAAGGAAACGGAGAAATGGTATGGGGATGTAAAACTAAACAAGATGTAGTAGAAAATTTAGTTTTTAACTGTGACTCCCCTTTAGTAGAACCTATGATGTTTAATTCTGCCGGAGAAATACCAGGAATTGCAAAGTTAAAATCTGTTTATGACATACGTGATGAAAAATATATATTCCCTTTTGCAATTCACGGTAGTGCATTTTTTCAGTTACCATATTTTAATCATACAGGTTTACAATTATCAGAAAAAGTGAAAGAGGACTGTAGAAAGGGGTTGTGTAAGATTTTTATGCATGAATTTCTTGAAGGACATGGATTTAATCTTACTTGGATTAGAATGTTCATAACAAAACAATGTGAACTATTATCCATTCCACTCAACAGTTTTGTATTTGCGGACAGTAGTTATTTAACTCCAGAGTTACAAGCAACGTATGGAACAAAAGGATTCTATAAGTTTTGGTGGGAACGTCATGCCGGGACACTGACAGATGAGCAGTATGAACGTAGAGTGCATGATTTAAAAAATCCCTCAACAAAACCTTATTATTTTCTGTGTTTAAATCGTAGATTTAGATGGCATAGAACTAAAATTATTCTAGAAATTTTTAAGAGATGGAATGATAAGTTCTTATGGTCACATGATAGACCGAATATAAAAGAAGAATTGTTTAACAATCCAGACGGTCAACACTTTTCGTTTGAAGATTTACTTGTAAAAACTAAAGATTTTCCTAAAGAACTATATGATATTCTACCAAAACGAATTGATATAGAGCATACAGTCAATGATACTGCCGTAAGATTAGAATTACAAGAGCAGGTATATATTAATGTAGTTACAGAAACAATGTTTACCGAACCAGATACTTTATTCTTTAGTGAAAAGGTATACAAACCAATTGTTGCTATGCAACCATTTATTTTGTTAGGTTCATATGAATCTTTAAAAGTTCTTCGTGAACAAGGATATAAAACTTTTCATCCATTCATTAATGAAGATTATGATTTAATTAAAAATCACAACGAACGGTTTGATGCAATTGTTAATGAAATAGATAGACTAAGTAAATTTTCACATGAAGAAATGCATAATTTAATAAAAGCATGTGCAGATATTTGCATATACAATTATCAACATTGGAAACAATTAAATCACAACAGACTGAACTTAATCAGAGACATAGAATTTTTAGAGGAAATACGAGATTGGTTATATGCAGATTAAACACTTAGTTACTTCTGGATGTAGTTTCAGTGATAATATTATTCATGAAGGTGGCCGTTGGCCTCATTATTTAGCAGAGAAGTTAAACGTTAAATTATACAATAGAGGTCAAGGTTCTGCTGGGAATGATTGGATATCCGATAGTGCAATATATCAAACGAATAAATTATTAGAAGATGGTATTTCTGCGCAAGAAATAGCAGTAGTTGCTTGTTGGTCGGGTATAGATAGAGGAAGTATTTTTATTTCTAAAAAGGAACGTGTAGATTTTGATACATTGGTAAATGATGTGGGAGGTATGCGAAATCCTGTATCTTTTATTGAAAATGGACCCAACCAAGACCAATTTACTTTAGAAAAAGGTTGGTTATTGGGTAGTCCATTATGTAATTGGCAAAATGAAAATATTATTAAATTAAAAAAATTACATTTTGAAAATTTTTATAGTCAAGAAGAAAGACTTATAAATAGTCTAAAGCACTGGTTGTCTTTACAGTGGTTCTGTCAAACGCGTCAGATAAAATTATTAAATTTTACATATATGAGTATATTTCATTATCCACATCACAATGAATACTCAGATAGTTTATTTTACGAAAATTATCCCGATGTAAAGTATTTATTTGATATGTTAAATTTAAATAATTGGTGGTTTCATAGTAACAATTTTTCTGGATTACGTGAATGGGTTGCGGATAATAAACTACAATTTTACCCAAACTCTTTCCACCCTCGACCAGAATCACATAAAAAGTTTGTTGAGGAGGTATTATGCGGAAAGTTTTAGCTGTTTGTGGTGATAGTTTTATGTCTGCGGTTTCGGCAGACGAATATGGCGCGGATTCACATTTTACTCAGCTTCTGGCTAAAAAGTTAGATTGGGATTATGTAACATTCGCTAGAGGTGGATGTGGTAATTCGGTTATACGACTACAAATTGATGAGGCTATAAAGATAAAACCCGACTTAGTAATAATAGGAACTACTACTGCAGACAGACTTGAGTTTCCCATATTTCCTATATTAAGACGTACCGAGGAAAACTTTTGGGATGGGGTGTATATTAAAAATCATGGGTTGTCTAATATAAGTTGGACACCTTGTGATTTTTCAAATAACTTAGAATTATTCAATGGGCGTACTCCCACTCTAGAAGCACAAACAATATCCAATATGATTAACCATCCAGATTATTATGTGAACGGTCTTATGAGATGTTGGTATTCTAGTGACTATATAAAAAATCTCATAAATATTTTGGAACAATATTATGTATATTTTTTTGATATGAATTGGAAAAAACAACAAGACACTTGGATAATTAAAAGTGGATTATATGAACTTAAAAAACATGGAATTAATTTTTTTATAATTCCACAATTTATGTATCATGAAGATTTTGTAGGTTTCGAAGATAATATGGTAAAAATAAATGATAAGTTAGACCCATGGAATCAAGTAAGTAAAACAACGAGAGCAAGATTCCATACAGATTTGGAAGCACAAGAGCGTTTAGCAGATGAATGGTATAATTTTTTACAAGGAAAAATTTAGATAAGGGAAATGTATATGAAAGTCGCAATGATAGGATGTGGTAAGTTAGGTGCGCCATGCGCAAATGAAATGATGAAAGCAGGTCATGACTTGGTGGGATATGATACAGTAAAGAGTACATTACCTATGTTTCCCCTTGTAGATAGTATTGAAACCGCTGTAAACGGTCGTGATTTGATTTTTATTGCAGTTCCTACTCCCCACGACAAATCTTATGGTGGAGAAACTCCAACCGCACATCTAGAACCAAAAGATTTTGATTATTCTATTGTTGTTAATGTTCTGAAAGAACTCAATAAATATTGTACAAAAGATCAACTCGTTGTTCTTATTAGTACTGTTCTACCAGGAACTACTCGTAGAGAATTCATTCAACATACTTCTAATTATCGTTTTATTTACAATCCGTATCTAATTGCTATGGGTTCTGTAAATTGGGACATGATTAATCCTGAAATGGTAATTATTGGAACGGAAGACGGTTCGGTTACTGGTGATGCAAAAATCTTGATTGATTTTTCTAAAACTATGATGCAAAATGATCCACGGTATGAAGTAGGTACATGGGATGAAGCGGAAGCAATCAAAATTTTCTATAACACATTCATATCAGCAAAAATCGGTCTGGTTAATATGATACAGGATGTTGCAGAAACTAGTGGTAATATTAATGTAGATGTTGTTACGGGCGCGTTAGCGCGAAGTACACAAAGAATCATGGGCCCGTCATATATGAGAGCAGGGATGGGTGATGCGGGTGCATGTCACCCCCGCGACAATATAGCATTACGTTGGTTATCCAACAAGTTAGATTTAGGATATGATTTGTTTGGTGCCATTATGAATAGTAGAGAACTACAAGCAAAAAGAGTTGCAGAAAAACTTGTAAGTTTAGCAACAAGACACAACTTACCAATCTATATTCATGGGAAAGCATATAAGCCAGGAGTAAGTTATACGGAAGGAAGTTATAGTTTATTGATAGCACATTATGTAAACAAACTCGGATATGGTGTGACCTATATAGACCCTCTTACAAATGATAACGTATCCGAAGCAATGGGAGTTATTTTACTAGCGCATGATGCACCAACCACATACAGTCATAGCAAACTTATTGGTGATGCGACTCAAAAATTTTATTGTAACATTCTTGCTGGAAGTGTTATTTTAGATATTTGGCGTACATCAACAGTTGATAGTATACCCGAAAAATGTCATTTGGTGTATTATGGAAACACTAGAAACTGAGAAAAAAATGTTTTCTAAAAAATTATTAATCACCTTGGGATGTTCTTTTACGGAAGGTGTGGGGTGTTATATACCGGAACTATTAAAAGATAACCAACCAATAGTTCCACGTATAAAAATTCATAATGCTAGTGTAGATAGATTTCATACGATGGGATGGCCTACACAACTACAGAAAAAATTACAATACGATTGTTTATATAATTTAGGTAGGGGTGGTGCGTCAAATTCACAAATTGTTAAGCAATGGTTTGAAAGATTTTCTAATACAAACCTTTCTACCGAGTATGAGGTCTTGGTTGTATGGCTAGTCACGTTTTCCAATCGTATAAGTTTTTACCGAGATGGTGTAGCTAATAGTTTATTACCAGTTACCAATACTAATCCAGATCGTATTGATGTCTACAAAAATTTATATGAAAGTTATATTGCGTTTTTGGGTAATGATTATAAAAAGGATATGATATTAGAAATGTATTTTTATGTTAATATAATAAAAACTATATGCGATTTATCAAATTATAAATTTTTGTATTCAAATATTGACCAGGAAGAAGGTATATTGTTAGATAGGTTAATGAAGTCAAATGCTAGTTTGAATTTTTTACACAAAAAGTACTA
>Ga0129336_10002532_pt1 | contig 11278 bp, 10 predicted proteins | sample CPB6_02_DNA_FD_96878 | JGI IMG/M metagenome (GOLD analysis project Ga0129336, IMG submission 96878) | Freshwater to marine salinity gradient microbial communities from Chesapeake Bay, USA - CPBay_Sum_0.6_0.2_DNA | ecosystem: Environmental > Aquatic > Marine > Coastal | place: USA: Chesapeake...
ATCTTGATCCGCTCGCGGTCAAAACGGGAGATGCGGCGGTGCCGTTCGCGGTGCAATTCTGGATTACACTTTGGCAGACAAGCGATGCGCCGATCTATCGGCTTGCCGTGTTTCGCAGCATGGGGCGCGATCTCTTGCATTGGCTTGAAAGTTCAGCAGCGGAATTTGGCTGCCAGATTTCGAGATAAAATCTATCTCAATTTAAATCTTTACTGCTCGGCAAAAGCAATCTCATGGGTAAAGCGCCGCATATGCGCTGCAACTTATAAGACTGCAACTTATAGAACTGCAACTTATAAGACTGCAACTTATAAGACTGCATCTATTAGTTGTGCTTTTTCTTATCTCGCCACACGCGCGTAATAAATTTTTATGGTAGAAAAATTCCGTAGCGGAATGCATGATCATTGGCCATAATCCGGACGATTTCAGAAGAAGTCATCGGACGCCGATTTCAATTAAATGACAATGGGTAAAAATCGCCATGGTCTACAATGATACAGAATTCGAGCAAACCGTCGATCGCATTGAGCAAATTAAAAAAAAATCTGAGTTCCAATCGGTTCTCACTGATACTTTAAGCCGATATAACCTTAAAAGCCTCGCCTTTATGGGCTTTAATATCGGCGCATTCAATAAACGCGAGCCGGATATCCTTGTTACATATTCGCGCGACTGGATCGATCATTATCGCGCCAAAGCCTATCTCGAAGTTGATCCCGTCGTTCATCAAGGCCTTAAATCAATCTTACCTGTTGATTGGTCAACATTTGATCGCAAAGAAGCGCGCATCCGCGCCTTATTCAATGAGAGTCGAGAAGCAGGACTCGGCAATCAAGGACTATCAATCCCGGTCAGAGGGCGAAATGGTGATATGTCCTTGTTCAGCCTCACATGTGAAGCGGACGATGTGGAGTGGTCTGCATTAAAGCGAAATTATATTCGTGATTTTCAAACGCTTGCCGTGTTCTTTCATCAATCCGCCTTACGGACATACACAGACACAGACGCGATGGTTCAATTGACCCCCCGTGAAGCCGAATGTCTTCACTGGGCAGCTTGCGGAAAAACGAGTGAAGAAACAGCTATGATTCTTGGCTTAACACGACGCGGTGTAAGATATCACATTGAGAACATCATCTTTAAACTCAATGCCGTAAATCTCACACATGCGGTTGCCAAGGGCATTCATTTTAGAATTATAAACCCGCCAAGATAAGCTGATTCGCTAACTTACGTAACGGCAATATTGACCAGTCGGCAAACAGATTTGCCCTGATAGAGTAATGCTCCCTCTAAAATTTTTGGGAGCGAACAATGATCATTCTCGTAAACGGTAATGAACAAGCTGAATATGCTTATCTCACCAATAAGATGTTCCGTATTAGAGCAAAGGTTTTTCACGAAAGACTCAAATGGGATGTTAACGTCACTGACGGGTTGGAGAAGGATCGTTTCGATCAAGAGAATCCTCTTTATTTGATCTCGGTCGATGATGTGACCGGAAATGTAAGAGGATCACTGCGGCTCCTGCCAACAACAGGACCCAATATGTTGCGCGATGTCTTTCCGATGCTGTTACCGGCAGGAGAAGTTGTCGAGAGTGCAACAATCTGGGAAAGTTCTCGTTTCTCCATGGAGCCGGGCGCCGAAACACCCGAACCCGGCCGGTTATTAAGTTCTGTCACAGGCGAATTGCTCGCTGCCATCGAAGAAGTTGGCCTCCTCGCCGGTCTCACCGAGGTTGTCTCCGTGTTTGATGCGCGCATGGTTCGCATATTCCGGAGTGCAGGCTGCCCCGCTCTCATAATCGGCCGACCACAGCGGATCGGCGAATGTATGACCTATGCCGGCTTATTCGAGATCAGCGAAACGGCGAGAGACAAAATTCGGAACGCGTGCGGAATTACCGGTTCGGTGCTTGAGCCACAAAGCACAAGACGGCTCTTTGCTGCCTAAAGAGGTCGCTTGGCGATTGCATGCAAAAGACCCGCGTCCGGCTTGACAGGCCGGGCGCCTTTCTGTCTCGTCTTCGGTGGCGATGTCCGGTGGGACGATGCCTTTCATCGGCTCCGGCGGGAGCATCCATTCTCATCGATCAGGATCGGCAAGTCCGGTTTGGTCTCCAACTTGGTTTCGCCGGTTACCGTGTCCGCCTATTTATCGCCTTCCGAAATTGACGCGTTGTATCTGAGCCTCAAAGTGGCTCTAGTGGCGACGCTGTGGACATTGCCGCCAGGCATTGCGATTGCCTTTGTGCTCGCGCGCTTCAAATTTCCGGGCCATGCGATCCTCAATGGTCTCGTGCATCTGCCGCTCGTGATGCCGCCTGTGGTCACCGGCTATCTTTTGCTCATTGCATTCGGTCGCAACGGTGTCATCGGCCATGCGCTTGATGCGTGTTGCGGAATCGTCTTCGCCTTCCGCTGGACGGGCGCGGCCCTTGCTGCTGCCGTCATGGCCTTTCCGCTTGTCGTGCGCGCGATAAGACTCTCTATTGAAGCGGTCGATAAACGGCTTGAAGATTCCGCCCGCAATCTTGGCGCGCCGCCGCTCACAGTATTCTTGCGAATCACCTTGCCGCTTGCTGCGCCGGGCCTGATTGCCGGCGCGGTAATCGGCTTTGCCAAAGCGCTCGGAGAGTTCGGCGCGACGATCACCTTCGTCTCGAGCATCCCGGGCGAAACCCAAACGATCCCATCCGCAATTTACGCGCTGATCCAAACGCCGGCGGGCGACGGCCCCGCGTTCAAACTCGTTCTGGTCTCGATTGCCATTTCCTTTATCGGCCTTCTTGTTTCGGAAGCTTTGGCACGCCGCGTCGCGCGGCCGTGAGGCCCGCACGGAAACCGTCGCAAAAACGACGCGCTCCGCTTGATTTCGCGTCGCCTGCCGGACAGTGTGCCCCCATGTGTCGCGCCTAAAATTATCAGACGCGAGGGAGAGTGTTTCGTGCAGAATTTCGATTTTATCATTGTGGGTGCAGGCTCGGCCGGATGTGTGCTTGCCAATCGCCTGACTGAAAATGGCCGCCACAACGTCCTGCTCATTGAGGCGGGTGGAAGTGATCGTAAATTCTGGATCCGCACGCCCATCGGCTATGGCATGACCTTCTTCGATCAAAATGTGAATTGGTGTTTTGAAGGCGAGAAAGATCCCGGTCTTAACAATCGCGACATCTATGTCCCACGCGGCAAAGTGATCGGCGGCTCAAGCTCCATCAATGCGATGGTTTATTGTCGCGGTGCGAAAGGCGACTTCGACGATTGGCGCGATGCTGGTAATCCGGGTTGGGGATGGGATGATGTAAAGCCTGCCTTCGATGCGATTGAAACGCATGTGCGTAAAGATGGAGGCGTTGATGGCAAGGGCCCGCTCACCGTTTCTGATCGCCAAAATGATTATCATCCTTTGAAGCGCCACTTTATTGGCGCTGCGCGCGATGCGGGATTACCGATTGCTGACGGCACTGCCGGACAAGGCGATGAAGGCTTCGGGCCTTATTTGATTAACACGCGTGGCGGATTGCGGTGCTCATCGGCTGACGCATTTCTTCATCCCGTCAAACATCGGAACAATCTCACAATCCTCACGCATGCGCATGTGACAAAAATTCTCTTTAACGGTAAACGTGCCGTCGGTGTGGCCTATCGCAAAGACGGCGTGATGCACGAAACGCGCGCGACGCGTGAAGTCATTCTCTCAGCGGGTGCTATTCAATCACCGCAACTCTTGCAACTCTCCGGCATTGGTCCAGGCGCGTTGCTGCGCGATAAGGGCATTGAAATCATTCATGCGAATGATGCGGTGGGTGCACATCTCGAAGATCATGTCGGCATCAATTATTATTACCGCGCAAAAGAACCGACACTGAATGCGGTGCTCGGCACATGGGCGGGACGCATTGCTGCGGGTATTCAATTTGTTTTAACGCGCACGGGACCTTTGTCCTTAAGCGTCAACCAATATGGCGGGATCGTGCGGTCGTCTGCATCGCAAACCCGTCCTGACATGCAACTCTATTTTAATCCGCTAAGCTATTCGACGGAGAATGCGGGCAAGAGAAAACTCACTGAGCCCGATCCTTGGCCCGGCTTTATTTTGAGTTTCAATCCCTGCCGCCCGACAAGTCACGGCCATGTGAAACTTGCCTCGCCTGATCCGTTCAAACAGCCGGAAATTTTGTTCAACTATCTAGCAACCGAACATGACCGTAACGATGCCATCAAAGGTGCGCGCTTGATTGGTCGCGTGCAGAATACGCCGACGATGCAGGCCCTTCTCTCCGCGCCGCCAAAATTTGATCCGTCGCAGGAAAGCGATGAATCAATTCTTTCCGATTTCCGCAAGCGTTCAGGCTCGGTCTATCATCCCTCCTGCACCTGCCGTATGGCACCGGAAGATAAAGGCGGCGTGCTTGATGTCGAATTGCGTGTGCATGGTGTGGAAGGCTTGCGCGTCGTCGATGCGTCATCTTTCCCGAATATCACCTCGGCCAACACAAACGCCCCGGCTATCATGGTGGGTTGGCGTGCCGCCGATATGATTTTGAAACACTAAGGATTTCACCAATGGATAAGCTCGTTAAGCTCGAAACATTTTCGAATGAATTTGTCGGCTTTGTGAAGGCCACGAGCGAGTCCGGCGCAACCGGATGGGGTCAAGTCTCGACCTATAATTCCGATATCACCTGCGACATCTTCCATCGGCAGATCGCTCCGCATGCACTCGGTACCGATGCGTTTGATTTCGAAGATACGTTAAACCTTATCGGCGAGCGCGAGCATAAATATCCCGGCTCCTATTTACGCCGGGCGATGACAGGACTTGATACGGCGCTTTGGGATATGGCGGGCAAACGCGCGGGCAAGCCGGTTGTTTCACTCATCGGCGGCAAACCCGGTAAATTGCGTGCTTATGCGTCTTCCATGAAGCGCGACATTACGCCAGAAGATGAAGCGAAACGTTTTGTAAAACTGCGCGATCAATTTGGCTTTGATGCGTTCAAATGGCGCGTCGGCCGCGAATGCGGACGTGATCGTGATGAATGGCCAGGCCGCACGGAAGCGGTTGTGCCAACTGTCAGCAGAGCCCTTGGCGATGGTATTGCCAAATTGGTCGATGCCAATTCTTGCTATTCACCCAAACGCGCGATCGAAGTCGGCAAACTTCTCGCTGACAATGGCATTTCTCATTTTGAAGAACCTTGCCCCTATTGGGAATATGAGCAAACGCAAGAAGTAACGGAAGCGCTTGAGATCGATGTCACCGGCGGCGAGCAAGATTGCGAATATGTGACTTTCAAACTGATGATGGACATGAAGGCGGTTGATATTGTTCAGCCCGACATCATGTATATCGGCGGTTTAACGCGCACGTTGAAGATTTGCGCAATGGCGGCCGAACGCGGATTTAAAATCACACCCCATGCCGCTAATCTCTCGCTCGTGACCATGTGCACGATGCATCTTTTGGGTGCGATTCCGAATGCCGGAAAATATCTCGAATTTTCCATCGAGGGTGAAGACTACTATCCTTGGCAATATGATCTCTTCCTCGGTGAGCCCTATAAAATTGAAGATGGCAAAGCGACCATCCCTGACGCGCCTGGCTGGGGGGTTGAGCTTAATCCGGCATGGCTTGAGAAAGCCGCCTATAAAAAGAGCGAAATCCAGCGCTAAAAGCCGCCGAACCGCGGCAAAGCACCGCCGTGAAACCGGTTGAGCCTTGGATCATCCCGTTCTATCTTTCCCATTAGGGGACGGATCGCAGAGCGCTCTGAAGGTCCCGCGTTTTGGGGATGGAGATCAAGGATGAGCCTTGCCGGCACAACCGACGCGCATGAGAAAAACTTCCCGCGCGATTACAGCCTCACCGGACCATTGAACCGGCAGGCGCTTGATATCGGTCTTGCCAATGCCGAATGGTATAAAACCGACATTCCCCGCGCGCGCATGAAAGAATTGATGCAGCGGCCTGATGGTCCTGCCACGCGCGATACGATTCTCTGGATCGGATTCATGATTATCTTCGCAGGGCTCGGCGCCTATCTCTGGCCCAACCCGTGGTCGATTCCGTTTTTCCTCGCCTATGGTGTTCTCTACGGATCAGGCGGCGATAGCCGTTGGCATGAGTTCGGCCATGGCACAGCGTTTAAGACAGCATGGAAGAATGAATTTTTTTATCAGATCGCGTGTTTCGTGATCATGCGTAATCCGGTGACATGGCGCTGGAGCCATTCCCGTCATCACACCGATACGATCATCGTCGGACGCGATCCTGAAATCGCCGCGATGCGTCCGCCAGATCTATTTAAACTGCTCATCAATTTTGTTGGTTTGATTGATGTGCCAACTGCGATGTCGCAGATGGTGCGTTACACATTCGGCAAATTGGATGACGGCGAGAAAGATTATATTCCCGCAAGTGAACATGAAAAAGTGTTCTTTGTCGCACGCATCTGGTTTGCGATTTATCTGGCCACTGCGGTCGCTGCTTTCTGGATGCAGTCGATCCTGCCCTTCATGATCATTGGCCTGCCGCGCATGTATGGTTGCTGGCACGGATTGCTTTGCGGTATCACGCAACATATCGGCTTGGCAGAAGATGTGCTCGATCATCGTCAGAATTGCCGCACGGTGTTGATGAATCCGATCAGCCGCTTCATCTATCTCAACATGAATTACCATGTTGAGCATCACATGTTTCCGATGGTGCCTTATTACCGGCTTCCAGATCTCCATGAAGAAATGAAAAACGATTGCCCGAAGCCCTATTCAGGCTTTTTCGACGCCTATCGGGAAATCATACCAACCGTGATCCGGCAATTGCGCGATCCGACTTATTTCGCGCGGCGTGTTTTGCCGGAAAGCGCCAGACCTTATAAGCCCGCGCCTGAACCGGTTTTGTAATCGAATTCTTTGATCGGCTTCCTCAGCCAAGCACGTAAGTGCGTGTGGCTTCTGGATCATCGGTTGAGAAGGCAACGGACGCCAACTCATTCCATACCGCATCGGGGATGGGATAAGACGCCCATTCAATCGTCTGCTTCACAAATTCCGGCTTTGTCACACCGCATATCGTCGAAGCGAGATTTTTGTTGCGCATTGAGAATTGCAACGCCACCGCGCCGGTCGGGATACCATGTTTAGCGCACACCGCTTCAACCGCGCGCACCGGTGCCAACACTTCATCCGTCGCTTCTTGATAGACATAGCGCTTATAGGTTGCACTGCCTTGTGCCAACACACCGCTCGCATAAGGCGCGGCATTAAAGACCGCGATGCCACGCGCAGCGCAAGCATCGATCAATGGTCCCGCGTGACGATTAACAATCGTGTAGCGGTTATGGGTCAACACGACATCGAAGGGATAATCCTTGATGAGATCCATCATGATATCCGTACGCCCCGCGCCAAGACCGACTGCCTGACACAGACCTTCACTCTTCATCTTGAATAACTCATCAAGCGCGCCGCCTTTGCGCGTCACATCATCAAGAGACGAGGCATATTCAGGGTCATGGAAATGAAGCAGAGGGATATGATCAATGCCCAAGGTCTCAAGACTCTCTTCGAGAGAACGTCGCGCCCGTGAGGCATCAAATTTGTTTGTTTGGAAATCACGGTCGAGCTTGGTGGCAAGAACAAAATCTCTAGGCAATCCGCCATTCGCGCGAATGGCGCGGCCGATGCGGCGCTCTGCTTCACCCATTCCATAATTGCGCGATGTATCAAGACAATTGATCGGACTTGCGAAGACAGCCGCCAAGGTTTCCTCGGCCTCTTTGTCGCTCACAGCGAACCCGAAAGTTTCCGGCATATTGCCAAGCCCTGCCGTGCCGAAGGAGACGCGGGTCACTTTTAATCCGCTTTTTCCCAGTGCCACGCGGTCATTTGCCGAAAACGCCATTTCCATCCCCTTTTTGTCCCTATGCTGTTTATCGACAGCTGACCCTATTCAATCGGAGCGATGCCCGTCTTGCAAGCGGGTCCGAAGCGTGAAACCCTGTTTCGGCTGACCATCAACAGATTGCCGAAGACACCCATGACCCTCAGCCCTTTGCACGCCCGCCCCGACAAGGCTTCACTCGACACGGTGATCCAGACTTTGTCCGCGCAATTCGGCAATCGTGCCGTCACCAATCCGGGGGTGCTCAGCACCCATGCCAACACGCTAACATGGGTTGCGCCGCAGCCGCCCGATATCGTGGTCTTTCCGCATTCGACTGAAGAGGTGGCGTCTATCGTCAAACTCTGTGCCGCTCATAATGTGCCGATCATTCCCTTCGGCGCGGGCACATCTTTTGAAGGGCATGTGAACGCGCCTTGGGGTGGCGTATCGATTGATACGCGCGAGATGAACCGTGTTCTTGCCGTTCATGCCGAGGATCTTGATTGCGTGATTGAGCCCGGCATCACCCGCAAAGCGCTCAATGAACAATTACGCGATACAGGATTTTTCTTCCCCATCGATCCGGGTGCTGACGCCTCCTTGGGCGGCATGGTCTCAACGCGGGCGTCAGGTACGAATGCGGTGCGTTATGGCACGATGAAAGACAATGTTCTCTCTCTCAAAGTTGTCCTGCCGAATGGCGAGGTGATGACGACCGCGCGGCGCGCCAAGAAATCATCAGCGGGCTATGATCTCACGCGTCTTTTTGTGGGTGCGGAAGGTACATTGGGTGTCATCACTGAAATCACGCTCCGCCTCTCCGGAATCCCTGAAGCGATCTCCGCGGGGATTTGTCCGTTTCCAAGTGTGAAGGCCGCGTGTGACGCAACCATCCTCACCATTCAATCGGGATTGCCGGTCGCGCGCATTGAACTTGCAGATGAGTGGCAGGTGAAAGCCTTTAATCTCCATTCGAAACTGACCCTGCCTGAAACGCCGATGTTGTTTGTCGAGTTTCACGGCACCGAACAAGGCGTGAAAGAACAGGCGGAACGCTTTGGCGATATTGCCGCTGAATGTGGTGGCGGTCCGTTCGAATGGGCAACGAAACCCGAGGATCGCACGCGGCTTTGGCAAGCGCGCCATGATGCCTATTGGTCGGCGCTTTCCTTGCGCCCCGGATGCAAAGTGATTGCGACAGATGTTTGCGTGCCGATCTCGCGGCTCGCGGAATGTGTTGTTGAAACCCAAAAGGATGTTCAGGCCACAGGATTGATTGCGCCGATTGTCGGCCATGTCGGAGACGGTAATTTCCATTTGACGCTGCTGTGCAATATGGATGATGCAGCTGAAGTCGAAACATGCCGCGCGTTTCTTCATCGCCTTGTGGAGCGGTCTTTGGCGATGGAAGGCACCTGCACCGGCGAGCATGGTGTCGGTCAGGAGAAGATGAAATATCTTTTGAAAGAACACCCGGCCGCCACGCTTGATACGATGCGTGCGATCAAGCAAGCGATTGACCCGCAAAACATCATGAACCCGGGTAAGATCGTCGCCGTTTAAATCACTCGATTTTACTTGGACGCCAACATCCCGCGCGCGGTATCAGAGTCGGTGACGACAAAAGCGGGCGTGCTGATTTTCATCATCGCCACCATGCCCTCGACTTTATGCGGTCCGCCCGAGGCCAAAATCAGTTGCGGTGATTTGATCAATTCATTCGGCGTTATCGCCATTGCGCGTTTATTCGCGGGATGATCGACCAATTGTCCGTCGCGATCAATGAAATGACAAAGAAGGTCACACACCGCGCCCGCTTTAGTGAGACCCTCAAGATCGGCCTTATCAAGCATATGATAGCGGAAGATTGTGGAGTCAGGTGAAAAATCGCCCACGCTAACAATCGATAAATCAGCGCCCCGCGCGCGTTCAAGAACTTCGGCAAGACCTTTATGCGCAAAGAGAGCGGCGCGCGTTTCTTCATCTGGCGCATAGACGGGGGCTGCCAACATATAGCATTCACCGCCAAAGAGATCGGCAAAGCGCCAAGCCATTTCGGAAGGATTAAGACCCGATGCGCGAGTCAATCCGCCGAGCAACGACACGACGGTGAAGTCTTTCAAAGGACGCGCTGTCATTGCGCCAAGACTCGCGCGCAAGGTTGCGCCCCATCCCATGCTGACGGTCATCTTGTCATGAAGAAGTGTATCTACAAGCGCGCCTAAGCGTAGTCCAATCAATGACGAAATTTTAGAAGCGTCATCAGGTGTCGGGATAACAATCGCCTCGCCTATCGAAAACTTTGACTCAAGATCACGTTCAAGCGCGGCACATTCGGAGAGTTTTCCGGTAACGCGAATTTGCACCGTGCCATCGCGACGACATTGCGCGAGAAGTTTGACGACACGCACACGCGTGAGACCGAGGCGTTCCGCTATCGCCTCCTGCGTGAGATCTTCCATGTGATAAAGCCAGGCGACGCGCGTCTTCAAATCCTGATCAGGCGGCTCCGCGCCCGTATCCGCAAAACGCCGGTCATTTGTCATCGCCCTACCCCTTACACGGCATCAAGAGACTTTAAAGATGATCGCGCCTTACGTCTTTCGATACAAGATAGATTGCGAGGCTCATCAGAAGAAGTACCGCAAACCCACCATGCAAGACAGCATAGGCGAATTGCGGAGGGCCTTCCAAAAGCCGCTTCATCACCGCGCCTGAAATGGGCTGGATAACCGCCGCGCCCCCGATGAAGAGAATATTGAGAAAGGTAATGCCGCGCCCGAGAAGATGATCGGGCACAAAAGCGCGTCCATGCGCCATCAACACGCCATAGGTCATGCCTGCCGCACCAAGCACCGAGAGAAGAACAGCGGAGCGTTTGAGCGAGGGCTCAAACAGCGCGAGACCTAAAAAGCCCGCGGCCGTAATTAAAGTACCGATGACGGAAATCCATTTATAACCGCCAAAGACGCGATCAAGCGGTCCATAGATCAACGCGCCGGCGGACATCGACGCGGCCATGATCAACAAAATCGTTCCGCGTTCTACCGGTGCCAACCCAAATACGTCGGTCAGATAAGGGCCGGCCCAGAGGCCGCGTTCAGCAATGAGCACCGCATAACTGATCGTCGAAATAGGCAAAAGAGGCCACAAAGCGCGAAGAGAAAAAATCGTGCGAAGCCCTTCAATCAAACCGACCGCGCGCGCGGTTGTGACACGCGGGGGATTGCGAATGATGAAAGCGAGAAGGATCGCAACAAGAGCCGTGATCACGGCCATGCCAACCATGGCACCGCGCCAACCGATGAGGCTGGTCGCATAGGCCAGAGGAGACGCGGCAATGAGATTGCCGGCAGAGCCAATACCAATGAGCCAACTGCATAAA
>Ga0129336_10002534_pt1 | contig 11269 bp, 11 predicted proteins | sample CPB6_02_DNA_FD_96878 | JGI IMG/M metagenome (GOLD analysis project Ga0129336, IMG submission 96878) | Freshwater to marine salinity gradient microbial communities from Chesapeake Bay, USA - CPBay_Sum_0.6_0.2_DNA | ecosystem: Environmental > Aquatic > Marine > Coastal | place: USA: Chesapeake...
AAATTTAATAAAGAATAAAAAAATTAAAGAAAATATATCTAATAACATAACAACTCCCAAAAAAAAAATAAAAAAAAAAAACAAAAAAATAAATAACTATTTTGGAAAAATAAAAAAAAAAAAGAAGAAAAAAATAATTTATCCGGTTCTGAATGTAAATAATAATAAAATAAAAATAGTTAAAATAAATAATAAAAGAATAGATGATAATACTATAATTAATATTTATACATTTATGAATATTAAATTCTTATCAAAAGAAAATTTAATACAAAATTTATTAGAAAATATATTATTTAATTTTGAATTAGGTATATTTTATAGAGAACTTAGGGAAAAGACAGGATTAATTTATAATATTAAATTATATAATAATATTAATATACGAAATTCAAAAGAATCATATTTTAATATTGTTACAAAATGTAAATTAAAAAATGTACCTATAGTAATACAAAAAATAATACATATTTTAAAAAATTATAAAATTACAGATGAAGAAATAACATATGCAAAAAAAAATTTCATAGCAAATGATGAATATAATAAATTTTATTCTTTAGATAGTTACAACAATTATCAAAATATGTTTTTATTATATAATTTGCCATATAAAAGTAAAAAAGAATTATCTATTGCTGTTCAAAAATTAAAAAATAAAGATATTCGTGAATATTTTGATTTATTTAAAAACAAAATAATTAATACTTGTTTTATATTTTATTATTCTTCAAAAAATATTGATAATAATATAAAAAATGCAATTAGTGATAAAATAATAAAATAACAATTATATAGAAAATGAATACAATATATTTTTACATATATTTAATAGGTCTAATTATAATAACAACTATTTTTATATTATCAAGATGTGTTTTTGAATATCATGATTTAGACATGTTTTTTTATCCTAATCATAATAATAATATTTTTGAAAATTATATATATTTAATATCACATATAGTAGTTAATTTCTTATTAGGTTTATTTTTTGGTTTTGAAATAATAAAAGGTATGGCGTTAAAAATAATATTATTTGAATTAATGTTATTTTTAACTGAAAGATGTGATGTATTTTATGCATCTAATATATCATCTTTTATAATTATAATAATTATATCTATATCATTTTATACTATAGGAAGTTTTGCAAATATAATATTTAAAAAATAAAAATTTTATTTTACTATATAAAATGATTTAATTCTTTTTATTTTATATATATAAAAATAATAACAATAATTTATATAATTAATATAAAAAAATTTATAAATTAACCTATATCATGTTCTAATTTTGCCTTTGAATATTCATACATTACATTTTCTGCATTTGCAATTGGTAAAATATTATCCTTCATACTATAAAATTCTGGTCCTTTTCTGCTTTCGCGATTTATTAAAGTTCGTAGTATATTAAAATCTTCAAGTTCGTATTGTAATTGAAAAGATTTTCCATTTATTTCTGTTAATTGTACAAATAAAGAAGGTAATAATTTATTTTTTCCGTCACGAGAATAAAAACTATTAGGATATTTAAATTCTACATTTATATGTTCGGAATTATTTATTAATTTATAATTTGGTGTATTTTCAAAGGCAATATGTTCATTAGGGAAAGGTAAACCCGAACCTGAATAATTTATCATTTTATCAATAGGATTTGGTGCTATTAGAACCATTTTACTATATTGTATAGGATTTTTAATATATCCAGTTATATTTAATATAAAATTATTTCGTTTTACATTTAAAGATACATATTCATCGTTGAAATTCATCACTTCTATTTAATATATATAGAATTATTTAATATAATTTTATACGTGTACTCTTGTACTTGTACCTAAACCAAATTTATTTACTTCTATTTTTTCACAATATGTAGGATTGCATTTAACTACATATCTTTCAGGATACATAGTGCCGCTTAAATTAGTTGGTCTATTACATGGAGCACAAGGAATTAAATTATTTTGTGCATTTAATTTATTTGTTTCAATTATTTTTTCTGCATTATGTTGTAGATACATTCTACTATCATAACTACTCTTTATCATATTATTTTTATCTAAATCAGTCATTAAATCTGCATTAATAGCACACCGAGGTCTATAATCTGTAAAAGGTCTCCCATCTGACATTTTTAAAGGACACCCAGAATTATTAACACTAGAATTAGCGGAATTAATATTCATATTTTATCGTATCTATACAATTACAATATTTTTTATTTTTGTTTTTTATTATGTTCAAGTAATCGAGATATTAAAATAGCTTTAGTACCTTCGATATTTAGAGATTTTTCTTTACATTCTTCACGTAATTTTTCTACATTCATATTTTTATATTTTTTTGTCATTGTTTTATCAACATCGTTTCCAAAAGTTATATCAGAACTTACAGACATATTATCATTATCTGTGTTATCTATAGAAGATAATATATCAACTGAACATTTATTATCCTTATTTTCAATTATTTTAGAAGAAAATTCAAATGTTTCTATACTATTATCATTATTAACTTCAATTTTTTCTTTAATTATACTTGGAAGAACTTTAGTATTATCATTTATATAATTAGTTATAGATATTGATTCTGATAATTCTTTATTAGGTTCTTCAGAATTTATAATATTAATATAATTAATTATTTCATTATCAATAGTTGGTAAATCAATATTATTTATATTATTTTTTAAATTTTCTATAGGGCATTTTTCTAAATTTTTATTACAATAAGTATTTTTTTCAGTACTATCTTTAAATATTTCATTCATAACAATATCTGCTTTTTCTATATTTTTATTTATAGAATCAATTCTATCTGTTTTTTTTATAGTATCAACACGTTTTTCTAGAATAAAGATATGGCCTTCTATTATTGTAATTTTTCTCCACAAAAACATTATTAAAAATATTAATAATCCAAAAATTGCCATAGTTATATATGTTTGATCAAATAAAAAACCGTACATTTATTTATTAATATCTATACATATTTTGTTTTTCATTTTAATCGCATTGTCTATAATATCCTTTGGAAAATCTTTAATATCTAGTAACTCAATAGCAATACATAAATATGAATGTCCGCGATTTATTTTATATGGAAAATAATATTTATTATCTTTAGGAATAGCATCTACTGATAAATTAATAAATTTTTCTGGATATATTTCTTCTAATTTTATTAATTTATGAAAATGTGTTGTTATTATTAATGTTATTCCAGATAATTTACTTAAATACTCTATAACTGCATATGCTGTTGACATTCCTTCAATTGGTGGCGTTGAATGCATTGGTTCATCCATTAAAAACAATCCCTTATTTTTATTTTTATTAATTTTTAATGCAGTATTAATCATATTTAAACAATATTCTGCTTCTGCTTCAAAATATGATCTATTTCCTAATATATCTGAAACTCTCATAAATGAATTAATAGTATCATAGATAACCATTTTAGATTTTATAGTATTAGTTATACCAATAGTTTGACCTAAAATTACATTAGATAAGATAGTTTTTACATATGTTGTTTTTCCTCCAGCATTAGGACCAGTAACTATTATATTTTTATTTAAATTTATAGGATTTGCAATTTGATTATCATTTAATATAGGATTTTTAGCATTCCAAAATTTTGTTTCATTATCATTATATTTAACTATAGACCAATTATTTTCTAAAAGTAAATTATTTAATGAATTGATAACATCTATGCAATATATGGTTTTTAAAAGAGATGATAATTTTTCTTTTAAAGAATTATCTTTCCATATTTTATAAATAGATGTCATACTATTATTTAATTTAATTTCATCATCATATGTACATACAATATTAAAATATGGTTCTATTATATTTTTTGGTAAATTATTTATTATATTCAATGAATGGTTTACAAAATATACCAAACCTTCCATTTTTGAATGTAGTTTGTTTTTTGTATTATAAAGAAATAGTGCAACTTCATAAGTTTGATACATATTGTATAAATATATTCCGACATAGAATATTATTGAAATAAATTTCATTATATCTGCACGAAAATTACCAGTAGGTTTACATAATATTTTTAACAATTCGATAATAATTTTTATATATGATGAAAAAGTAATATTCATTTTTAGATATTTATTTAAATACATATAAGGTGCTAAAAAAGTACTTAGAGGATATAGTATAGATGTAATAGGAATTAGAAAAATTTTGTATAAATGATACAAATCTAATAAAGATTCAATATAATTAATATAATTTAATATAAATGATGATGGAAATAAAATTTCTATAGAATTATTTTCATTAATTTCTTCTGTTATTTTATAAATCCATAAAATATCATTTTCATAATTTTTTAATATTTCAATATCTACATCATAACTTATTATAGTTTTTTGTCTTTTTTCTAATAATTCTTTATTTTTAATAGGATGTTTAATTAATTTTTCGATTAATAATTTACTACCATCTAATATGGGAAGAGATTTTGCCCAAATATCTATAGTTGTATCTTTATAAACATCTTCAGATATATCTATTTTTTCACCATTAATCATATTTTCAGTTATTAGATTATTTAATATATTCTTTTGTTTTTCCTTATCAAATTCAAATAATTGTTGAAAGTCTTGAATTAATTCTTCGTCCATTATTTATTTATATTATATTAAAAAATGATATAAAATCTCGCACATTATTAATTATAATATGGATTATAAAAATACAGATACTATTGCTATATTTAATAAAGGTATTATTCATATTATTGATAAAGAACCTTATGAAAATATAGGCGATGTATATAGAAGAGGGTGGTTTATAATTAATAATAATCAATCAAATTATTATTCTTTATATTCATTATCTATTATAAATAATAATAAAAATAAAGGAATGGAATATTAATTATATAATATTTATTAAAATATATTAATTATTCAAAAAATTCTTTACTTCCACCACCTCTCATTGATTTTTTATTTACATAAGGTGTATTTTTACGAGGCGCTGTTTTAGGTTTCGTTGCCGTTTTAGGTTTTGCTGCCGTTTTAGGTTTTGGTGCCGTTTTAGGTTTAGGTGCCGTTTTAGGTTTCGGGGCCGTTTTAGGTTTCGGTGCTGTTTTAGGTTTAGGTGCCGTTTTAGGTTTCGGTGCTGTTTTAGGTTTAGGTGCCGTTTTAGGTTTCGGTGCCGTTTTAGGTTTCGGTGCTGTTTTAGGTTTAGGTGCCGTTTTAGGTTTCGGTGCTTCTTTAGGCAATGCTTTAGGTTTCGATGCCGTTTTAGGTTTTGGTGAAGTTTTAGGTTTAGGTGCTTCTTTAGGTTTTGCTGCTTTAGGTTTAGGAGCTGCTTTAGGTTTTGCTACTTTAGGTTTAGGTGCTTCTTTAGGTTTCGGTGCTTCTTTAGGCACTGCTTTAGGTTTAGGTGCCGTTTTAGGTTTTGTTGCTTTAGGTTTTGCTTCTTTAGGTTTAGGTGCTATTTTAGGAGCAACTTTGGTTTCTACAATTTTTGGAATTCTTTGAAGCACAATATATTTTTTTTTAAGTAATACAATACTCGGAGTATCGTTATTTTGGTTTATATTATTAGTAAATTTTCTATTTTGTATTAAATTATTATGATTATCTTGCATTTTTCGCATAGTAACTATTTGTGTTGATAAATTTAATATTTTTTCAATTAAAGGTTTTAAGTTTTTACAAACTTCTTCTTTATTTTTCTTCATTAATTCTTTTATCTATAATATATAAATATTTTTATAATATTTAATGTTATATTAAATATTTAAATACTATACATACTGCAATAATAGTGGTGATAAAATTTAAAAATATTATAAATATTATAAAAGGTATTAAATAATATAATACATATAAAAGAATGGGTTTAACTATTTCATAACGTATATTTGATTTCAATATTTCATCTTTAATGAAATCAATAATTATATTAATAATATTATTCTCATAATCTTCTTTATCAATATTATCAATAATCTCAATATTATCTACATTATCATCTTTACTATTCATTCTTATTTTTCTTTAAAGAAATAAAGATAAATATTATAAACTTATATAATTTATTTAACTAGTGCATATATTTAAACTCAATAATAATAATTTATTATATTATAAAATGTTGCAAGATCCTATTAAAAAAGATAATAAACTTATATGCATTTATAAAAATCCTCCTAATAAAATTCTTGTTGATATTAAGATAAAATCTATCAACAAAATGTCTAATAATACAGGTTATTATTTAAATATATATATATCACCATATAATAATTATGATATAATAAATGAATTTATAAATTTTGATAAGGAAATTATAGCATCTATTCAAGAAAATTCATTAAAATGGTTTAATAAAAATTTTGATATTAGTGAGATTACTGAATTGTATAATAAATCATTTTGTAATCAAACAAAAACAATTGGTATAATTTTATCAAATAAACAGATAAAAAATATGATATATAATAATAAAAAAATAATAGATATAGAAGAAATTATAAATTTATTGAGTTCTAGTATTAGTAAGAAATATTTAATTAATATTACTATTGAATATTACGGATTATATATATATAGTGAAACTACTTCAAATAAATGGATTATAAAAAGTATTGATATTACTAATATAGATGATGAAGAAAGTATTATAAGTGTTGAAGAATTAATTGATAATTATATAGAACGAATTAATAATATAAAAATTAAAAGTAAAAATAAATTAATATGTTTGAATAATACCATAGAAAATATAAATAAAAACATAATAGATATTGATAATATTATGAATTTATTAAATGATAACGACAATACCAGTAAGATGTTTATTAATAATAATTTAATTAAATTAAATGAATTAATATTAAAACAAGAAGTATTTCTTAAAAATTCCAATTAATTTATTTGAATATATAAATATATATTTTATTTTAAATATAATCTAATGTAAATAATAGATAGATATATAGTATAAATAATATGGGCACTAATAAAAACGTTGTTGTATCTTTTTCAATAGCAATTTTATTGCTTCTTTCACTATTATTATTATTGACATATAATTCAAAATGTAATAATTCTCAAAATAATAAAATGATGACTAATGGCGGGTATAATGTTCAAGAATATTCAAATGGACCTGAACCTTTTTATATTGAAAAGTTCGCAAATGATGCACAAAGAGAACCCGCAACTATGACAAACGAGGTATCTAATAATTGGACACCTCAATTAAATAGTAATAACTTTGGAAATGTCAATAATCAACCTACCGGACCTATTAATCCCAATGGTTCTACAAATGGCGATTCAACTTTTAAAAATGTAAATGTATCTAGTTCTGATGATAGTGTTGGTAATTATTCTTCTTATAGTGCTAATAACGACCAATCTATTAACTCTTGCTTTCCTAGAGATAGATTAACCGCTGATGATTTACTTCCAAAAGATGCTGCAAATAGTAAATGGGCAAGAATAAACCCAAGTGGTGGAGGTAATATTGGAGATCAAAATTATTTAACAGCGGGTTATCATGTAGGAGTTAATACTGTCGGTCAATCTTTGCGAAATGCTAATTTACAACTTCGTTCTGAAATACCAAATCCTCAAAATGCTGTTGGACCATGGATGATAAGTACTATCGAACCCGATTTAAGACAAAATGTATTAGAAATAGGTAGTTCTTCAGTTTATAATTAAATATTTAATATTAAATATTCTTAATTTTTATAAATATATAAAAACATATAATTTATATATAAAAAAATTTAAATCATATTATGTTTTGCTTTTAATCGCTATAATTATTGCACTATTTTATTTATTTATCTATTTAAGATAATTAAGAAAAATGAATGGGATATAATGCTATATCTAATAACCAGTCTGAAATGATTTTAGTCAGATTACAACTTTAACAGATTAGATAATATGTCCAAAACTTAATTAAAAATAAGAAATTATAAAATTTATCAAACGATGATTATAAATGCTAAAATAATTTATATATAAATTACATAAGGAATATAATATATGAAGATTTAAATGTGTGATTTAGGACAAAATCTACTTTTAAAATCTTTGACAGATTTTTATAATAAAAACGTTGAATATAAACTTATTTTAAAAAATATAATAAATGGAAAACATAAATTATCATTAAGAATTATAGAATGGTTAGTAACTCATTATGCTAAAAGTAATAATATATATTATTGGATAGATGATAATAAAATTATTTATAAGGATTTTCCAATAGATAATGTTAAAGGCAATATAAGAAAAATAAATCTATATCAAGACTATAGAGCACAATTAAAATCATATTCTAAATTTAATTTTGATTCTTTTAGAAGACATCATCGTATTACTTTTTTTATTAGTGAAGATAAAACAGAATATATAGAAACAACTGTAGGACAATTAAATTTTTTTCGTTGGATTTTTAATAATAATATTATTAATTATGCAATTAATAATTATGATATTATATATAAAAAAATGATAGAGAATAATATATGTAAATGCAAAGTTGTTTATAATGACCACGATATAATAAAAACAAGATGTTTATTAACATTTGACTAATTTATTTATTTTCTAATAATTCTATTCTATTTAAAAGTTCATTAATTTTTTGTATTAATATATTTGAAGTGCTCAATATAAAATTTGAAGTAGTTTCCATAATATTATTACCATTTATATTATAAGTACCATCTAATATATTAATACTACCATTAACTTTTAATTTATAAACTTCCGTCGGTGGAGATGTATCTATACCCACCGAATTATATTGTGTATTTATTTGAATTTGCGTAGATTGCAATGGTGCAATATATGAAACACCCTTGTTCCATATTTCAGTAGCAGTCCAACTTGAAGAAGGTCTTGGATAATTATTATCTAATGTATATGCTGATTTATTTAAATATAATAATCCATTACTTAATTCTCCAATTCTATTTTTCCAATATGCAGTATAATATACTATATCTGTTGTATTTGGTGTATCTTGGTAAGAACCTGTAACATTTGTTATAAAATGTGAATAAGTACTAGAATCTGCACCAAGATTATGGGAAATCCAACAACTAGTTCCATAATCATTATTATCAATTATACCATTAGCATTTGATAAATGTGTCCACACCCCATTTCCAATCTTTCTATATAATCTTAAACCCCACCATCTTGAATCTGTTTCATATTCTATGCCAATATGACATATTGTTGATATTAATATTTTAGAAGTAACATCTGATGGTTTTATAGCAATTACAAATCCATTATTAATATCATTATTAATTGGTTCCCAATCATTTCCATTTTTAATTTCTGTTTTTGAATATGTTAAATGTTTAGTTTGTATTATCATTCCTTGTGAAAATTCCAATGAAAGAGGAAATCCGTTGCGTGTAAATGATGACGCATTAATATTACCATAAACATCTAATGTATTTTCAGGCGAAGAGTTATTTATACCAATTTTTCCATTATTTTTAATAGTAAAAATTTCTACATTAATATTTGATACAGATAATATATCATTTCCTATAGATTGTTTAATAGTTAATGCTTTTTCTAATGTATTATTTTCTATTATTACATTTTTGGCTTTTAATTCTGAATTTATTATTGTATTAATACCATTAACATATAAATTTGAATAAATATTCACATTACCATTAATTTCTAATTTTTCTAATGGATTTTTTTTTCCAATTCCTATATTTCCATTTCCTAATATAGTAAATACATTATCAATATTATTATATACATTAAATATATCATAATTTGAATTTATTTGTGTAAGTTTTAATGTAGTATCAATACCATTATTATATATATTTATAACTTCTGTATTAAATATATTGTTTATTAATTTAGTTTTTTCTCCGTATATATTTATATTTGATGTAATTACATCTCCGATTATTTCAATATTTCCATTATATTTTCCAGATACTATAAATTTATTTATATTACCCTCTTCAATATTATCTGATGTAAGATTATTTATACGATATGATATTAGATTACTTGTTGATAATATATATGTTGTTGTATCTACAAACTTATTATCATAGTCTGTAATTAGATAATTACTAGTCGCTAGTATATACTTAGTAGTATCTGAAAACTTATTATCGTAGTCAGTATTCAAATAATTACTAGTCGCTAGTATATACTTAGTAGTATCTGAAAACTTATTATCGTAGTCAGTATTCAAATAATTACTAGTAGTTAGTATATACTTAGTAGTATCTATAAACTTATTATCATAGTCTGCATTTAGATAATTGCTAGTTGATATTATATATGTTGTTGTATCTATAAACTTATTATCATAGTCAGTATTTAGATAATTGCTAGTTGATAGTACATAATTAGAAGTTTCTGTTATTATATCGCGATTATTGATAGTAAATTTGAAATCTTCATTTAATCCTGATACTATATTAACATTCCCTTTTACTTCTAAAAAATTATTTCCAGATGGTATTATTCCTCCTATGCCAACATTTCCACCACTTAATATAGTAAATACTTCAGAAGAACTATTAGATGCATTAAAAATACTATAAGAAGAATTTAATTGTTTAACATTAAGAGCACTTCCTAAACCCTTATTTTCAACTTCTAATTGTTCAGTAGTATAGATGTCAGTATAAAGAATAGTCTTCTCGCCATATATTATTAAATTTGAAGCAGTTAAATCACCAATAATTTCTAAGTCATATTGATATTTATTATTAATTATAAATTTATTAATAGTTCCGTCTGCAATATTATCAGCACTTAGATTTTTAATTCTATTTGAAATTATATTGCTAGTTGCTAATATGTATTTTGTAGTATCTACAAACTTATTATCATAGTCTGTATTCAAATAATTGCTAGTTGCTAATATGTATTTTGTAGTATCTGCAAACTTATTATCATAGTCAGTATTCAAATAATTACTAGTCGCTAGTATATATTCTGTAGTATCTATAAACTTATTATCGTAGTCGGTATTTAGATAATTACTAGTCGCTAGTATATATGTTGTTGTATCTGCAAACTTATTATCATAATCAGTATTCAAATAATTGCTAGTCGCTAGTATATATGTTGTTGTATCTGCAAACTTATTATCATAATCTGTATTTAAATAATTGCTGGTTACTAATATATACTTAATAGTATCTGCAAACTTATTATCGTAGTCAGTATTTAGATAATTACTAGTTGC